>Ga0207789_1000166_pt1 | contig 46527 bp, 33 predicted proteins | sample HigsolmetaGSP12D_FD_184840 | JGI IMG/M metagenome (GOLD analysis project Ga0207789, IMG submission 184840) | High solid enriched microbial communities from the Joint BioEnergy Institute, USA - SP1-2-D (SPAdes) | ecosystem: Engineered > Bioreactor > SSF (Solid state fermentation) > Aerobic >...
GCCCGAATATCCAGAATCGCATACTGATCGGTTAGGTTTGTTTGAATCGTGAATGGATTGGTAATCTCTACGGTTCCTAAACTTAGTCCTTTTGGTACATTGAAAAAATCATTCAATAATGCCAATAAAAGCTTATTTGACTGTTTGATGCCCTGACCAAAAATGAACTTAAAAACAAAATCATTTTTTGGTTTAAGCCATTGCGTAGGAATTCCATAAACCATACGTAACTTAACTCGTTCCTTTCATTATTTATTATACAAAATTTCATATTTAAAAAAACGGATTTTGGAAGTTTTAAATAGGTTTTTGTTTATAGTAGTACTTGTAAAAATGGGGATGATCATGCACAATTTTTCTTGGAGAAGAGGGAAAGTCGGACATTATTAGTAATAATTCGGTATACGCTAAAAAAATCCTTCTAAATCAGGAAAAAGTTTTATATTGACGGAGTTTCGCAAACTCTGTATGATTATTAAAGACTTTGCATAGAGGAATAGGTTGTTAATTTGAAGGGAGTCTGCCGTTAATGGCTGAAAATAAATTAAGTTTCTGGATATTAACCGCTTTAGTTGTTGGAAATATGGTTGGTTCAGGCATTTTTATGTTACCGAGAACACTCTCGGAAGCCGCCAGTCCTGCTGGTGTTTTACTCGGTTGGGGGGTAACTGGATTTGGCGTTTTGTTCTTGGCTTTAGTTTTTGGAAATTTAGCGATGCGAAAACCCGAATTACATGGAGGTCCACAAATATACGCAAAAGAATTGTTTCCGAAAAACTCAATAATCTCCCTTATATCCGGTTTTATATCTTCATGGGGTTATTGGATTGGAAATTTTACCGGAAATGCAGCAATTATTACAACCTTTGCTAGCTATTTATCAACCTTCTTTCCAATATTGAATAGTAAATCTGTAATTGTTGAGATTGGCACATTCACACTTTATTCAGGAAATCTATTAACTTTTCTTGTCTGTTCAATCCTTTTATGGGGATTACATGTAGTCATTCTAAAAGGCATGGATGGTGCAGGAAAACTAAACTTTATTGCAACTGCAGCAAAAGTGATTGGATTCTTCCTGTTTATCATTATTGCATTGTTTGCATTTGAAAAAAGTAATTTATTGCCCCTTTACACCACAAGATATGATAAGACAGGTGTTTCTCTTGGATTAGGCGGGCAAGTTTATCACGCCGCAATTTCAACGTTATGGGCATTTTGTGGTGTTGAATCTGCCGTTGTATTTTCCGGACGAGCGAAAAAAAAGCAAGATATTAAAAAGGCAACCATATTCGGTCTTTTGTTGGCATTGATTATTTATATCGGAATCAGTTTATTAGTGATGGGAATCCTACCTCAAGATCAGTTAATGCAATCGGAGAAGCCGTTAGTCGATGCGATTGAAGTAGTTTTAGGTCCAATTGGTGCTTATTTACTTTCTGGCCTAGGCATTATCAGCTTACTTGGCTCGACAATTGGATGGATTTTGTTAAGTTCTGAGGTACCTTATCAGGCAGCAAAGCAGGGGCTATTTATTCCGGCTTTTGCAAAAGAGAATAAAAAAGGAATGCCAGTTTTTTCATTAATCCTGACAAACGCATTTACTCAAGTATTTCTTTTTTCAACTATTTCCAACTCGATAGCTGACGCCTTTAACTTTGTCATTTATATTGCTACCCTTGCCTTTCTGGTTCCTTATTTAATCTCTTCCCTATATCAACTGAAGTTAGTTGTGACCAAAGAAACGTATTTGGATCACTTTGGCAGGTGGCCAGATGGAATCATCACCTTTCTTGCCACCCTTTATTCGATATGGGTCATTATTGCCGGAACCTCTGATTTAAAAACATTTCTTTTCGGAGTATTTTTATTGGCAAGCGGCATGTTCTTCTTTCCTCTGCTTCGTAAGCAAAAAAAAGTATCAGCTAAGAAACCTGCAGCGTAAAAGGGAAAGTCAAAAGAGCGAGTCTCGAATAAATCATAAAGAAACTCGGGCGTCCGAGCCTTTAAGTAACCAAAGAGCCGTCGTTCAGCGAAAAAATATTTTCGCTTGCGAGGTAATGCTACCGAAGTCTCTCTCGTTTACCGAAAAAATATAAAATTTTTTTGGCTGCGATATATTTTCGCGAAGCTTTCCTTGTGCACTTATGCGTTAGGAAAGTAAAAATTGAAAAAATTTATATTTTCCTATTAGCCAAAAAGAAAGGGAGCTATTCAGTTAGCTCCTTTTTACCTTGATTTAAATTCCTTTTATTGTTGTGGCCCAGAAGGTGTAGAAATGCTTTGCAGTGCTTCTCCAGCCTCATTTGCATAAATATTTTCTGTTGCGAGATCACCTAAGGCTACCATTCCCACAATTTGACCGTTTTCTACGACCGGTAATCGGCGAATTTGATGATTAGCCATCAAATCGGCTGCTTCATGCACATCCATATTCGGAGTTCCGCTTACAATTTGCTGTGCAGTCATCACTTCTGACACAAGTGTTTGTGGATGTTCTCCTTGTGCGGTTGTACGAAGGGTGATATCGCGATCGGTAATTATCCCTACGATCTCATTGTTGGTATTTACGACCGGTAATGAACCAATATTATACTCACTCATTAATGCTGCGGCTTCTTGAACGGTTTGTGATTCTTTAATCGTTACCACATCTGATGTCATAATTTCATTTAAACTCCGTGCCATCTCATAACCTCCATAAAAAAATATGATACTCATTTCTTCCATTCATAATAAACAAGAGTAAAAAATAATGATCAATCGGAAACCTTTTCTAAAAGTAGCATTTAGAATCCTCTTTTAGCCCTCATTCCCATGTAAACGGAAAAATTGTGAAGAAAAAATTACCATTTCTCCCTTAATTCGCAAATTTCCTCCACTGACCGTTTTTCCTAAGGACCTCTCAGATAGACTATGTCCATTCTTCCATCTTCATTCAATTCATCAACCAAGACCGAAACATCATTAAATGTATCTTCTACATCATTTGGTGAAGATAATATTTACTTTATTCTCATTTGATCCATCGTTTTCCCCCTTCCTTTTGAAACTACTAATAGATTTTGCAAACGGTTCATTATTATACAAAAACAATACAGTGAATTCGTCCGTCCGATTTTATGCATCTTTCTTTCCTGTCACTTTATATTAAAAATGTAAATATCATCAATTATCTTGATCTTATCTGATACCATAATTTCTACCAGGCCATAAGATCATTTACCTCCTATGAAAATGGACCAGTCTTTTTATAATCCGTATATATTGATGTTATAATAGAGACGTGTTCATTTTATTATCTATTGGAGGGTCGGATTGTTATGAAAGAAATTAATGCGGTAAAACTTACATCGTTAACGACAAAAGGCGGTTGCGGTTGTAAGATTGGGCCGAGTGATTTGGAAGAAGTATTGCGATTATTGCCACCTTCGAAAAAAGATCCCAATTTAATTGTTGGTCTCGATACAAGTGATGATGCTGGTGTATATAAAATTAGCGATGACCTTGCCCTTGTGCAAACGGTGGATTTCTTTACCCCGATCGTTAACGACCCCTATTCGTTTGGTCAAGTCGCCGCTGCCAATGCGATTAGTGATATTTATGCAATGGGTGGTAAACCTTTAACAGCTTTAAATATTGTTGCCTTTCCAATTAGTAAGTTAGATAAAAGTATTCTCTCCGAAATTTTGCGAGGTGCCCAGGAAAAACTGGAAGAAGCTGGTGTAACGTTGGTTGGAGGACACTCCATCGATGATCAAGAACCGAAATTCGGTCTTGCTGTAACTGGTTTGATCCACCCAGATCAAGTTAAAACAAATACAGGGGCTGTTCCCGGCGATAAACTGATTTTAACAAAACCGATCGGTGTTGGAATATTAACGACTGCGATTAAACGTGATTTACTCAATGATAAACAAATTGCACGCGTAACAAAGGTTATGACTACTTTAAATAAAACAGCATCAGAATTGATGAAAAACTATGAAGTCCATGCTTGTACCGATGTAACAGGTTTTGGGCTGTTGGGTCATGCAACTGAAATGGCTAAAGGAAGTAAAGTAGGTTTAAAAATTAGAAAAAGCCAAGTTCCGATTCTTGAGGATGCCCGTGAATTGGCTGAACAAGGCGTACTTCCTGGAGGGTCAAAAAATAATTACGCTCATGTACAAAATATGGTTACGTTCTCTGATACTTTGGATCAAGTCGACCGCCATATTTTATGTGATGCTGTTACTTCTGGAGGTTTATTGATGAGTGTAGCAACAAATGATGCGGAACAATTATTGACGGACCTTAAAAATGCCGGTCTGGAAGCAAATTTGATCGGTGAAGTGAATGTTGAACCTATTGGACAAGTCATTGTTGAATAATATGCAACTTCAAACAGTGGAAGATTCAATATCTCCACTGTTTGTTAGGTGACAATTCAAATACATAACGAGAAACCCCTTTCCACTTACCTGAAAAAATTAAGGGATTTATGGCTCACAAACAATCGTGGATAGATTGCACTTTCTCAATGATCATTTTTGGAGGTAAAAGTGAATGTTTACAAATATCACAGTAACAGAATTAATCCCATTAATGGAAAATAAGCAAATGACCTTAATCGATGTCAGGTCTCCGATTGAATATGAGAATTTTTCCATTCCAACTAGTATTAATATTCCCTTTTTTACGAATGAAGAACGTGCAGAAATTGGTACCATCTACACTCAAATAAGTGAAACAGCGGCAAGAGATCGCGGTTTGGAAATTATCTCGGCAAAATTGCCTGATTTTATTAAAAAGTTCAAGGCAATTAAAGGCGACAAAACGGTCTTTTGTTGGCGAGGCGGGATGCGGAGTCGGACAACAGCAACATTATTAGATTTAATGAATATTCATGTTCACAGATTGGACGGAGGGATCCGTGCTTATCGAAAATGGGTAATCGAACAGCTGGAGCATGTTCAATTACCACCAGTAGCTTATGTTCTTAGCGGTCTAACCGGAACAGGGAAAACAAAAATTTTACAGACTTTACAAAAAGAAGGATATCCAGTTATTGAACTGGAAGGTATGGCGAACCATAAAGGATCAATTTTCGGCCATATCGGTCAGCGCCCCAACAATCAGAAAACCTTTGATGCTTTGCTCGTCCATCGAATAAGGGAATTACAACATTCGCCGTTTATTATGTTTGAATCTGAGAGTAGTCGCGTGGGTAAAGTGACCCTTCCGCATTTTTTGTTGGATTTAAAAGGGAAAAGTAACTTTCTAATGATTGAATTACCAATAGAGGAACGAGTCAAAGAAATTTTAGAAGATTATCGTCCTTGGGATTATCAATCAGAATATTTAACGGCTTTTCTTAAAATAAAATCACGTATTCACACACCGATTGCCAATCAAATTGAGCAAAACCTAAGATCCGAAAATTTTAAACAAGCTGTCCAGTTACTTTTGGAATATTACTATGATAAACGTTATAAACAAATCGAACCACAATATCCTGACTCTGAAAAAATAATAATACATGTCAAAAATATTGATGAAGCCATACAAGCAGTAAAACAAATAATCCCTAGAATTGGCACGGATCAAATAATCGTTTAAAACTTTTATTATTGTGATTGGTCCGGGATTAGAACAGTTCATTCAGTTCATACATTCGTTTTTCTAATGTTTTGAGTGGGTAGAATTTGCCTCTAAAAAAACCATAATGGTTTCCATTGTTAACCTGACATGGTGACTTGTTTTTCTACATGGATAAATCTTTTTTTGGATATTTTTTGTACATGCAACAGAGAATAGAAATATTAGTATGATCAACTTAGATTTTTACATAAGGAACTATGAAAGTTTCCTATTTGATTAGCTGAAGATATCCAATTCATACCAATAAGATTTATCCATATTGGACATTCAATAGGAGGCTAGACGTGAATATACCCAATTACTTTTGGTTTTTTATATTATCAGGAATTAGCCTTATCGTCTTCATCATTGCGGTTATCAAACATAAAGAGAAAAAAAGATTATTTCAAATTTATTTTATTATCAGTGGGTTAGCCTATATTGTCGACTACATTACGTTAATCATTTTCCAGGGCTATGATTATAAACCAAATTTACTCAAATCCTTTTGGTTTGATTCCACTGTCGGCTCAATTGTTTCACAAGGATTTGCCATACCGACAGCTGCCAGTATAATTGCTGCCTTTTATTATCCATTTGTTACGATTATTCTCATTACCATACTACTTATTGGAATAGAGGAATTTTTTATAAAGTTTAATCTATATGATCATCATTGGTGGAGAACATGGATTACTTTTATACTACTACCTATATGTTTCTATTTGGCAAAATTCTGTTATAAAAAACTCAAGAACCCGACAAAAGCCGTGCAATATATTACCATGTACCTGACAATCTCTGTTTATTCCAATACGCTTCAATTCTTGTTGATTGTCCTTTTTTCTACCCATCTTTATCCAATTGGATGGTTTTCCGATCCCTATCGAAATACTTTAGCTCTAAATGCACTGATCTTCTTTTTATACACGTTTCTCATTACATTTGTGGTAATGTTTCAATTCAAATGGTATTGGATCGCCGGTACACTATTTTTTAAATGGATGGTAGACGATTTCTTAGTAAAAAAAGGGATCTTATTCCTCGCAGAACATTGGAATCTCTTCTATTTTTTCATATTACATCTTATAACCATACTATTATTTCGATTTGTTTATATAAAATGGTTCACGAATGTGTCAAAACAAGAAAACGGAATTTGAAAATAAAACTCAGTACTTCTAGGGAGCATAAAGGAAAATTATACTTAACGAAAAAAAGGCGCCATCCGTTCTTAAAAATGGCACCTTTTTGCATTATAAAATCAATATTTTATATACAAGTAACAGATATTGTATTTGTCGCAAATCAATACGAAAATAAACCCATGTAAATCCGATCCAACGCCAACCTGCTACAAAGCTTCTCCCTATCAAAATTGGATAAAATCAAAATTGCTTATTATTGTTCAGCCAAATATAGGTGTATCTAAACAAACAACGAATCATGAAATTCGGTTATTTCGTTTGAATATATTTATTTTTTATGTATAATAATTTCCAAGTAATATAGGTAAATTGTTTTCTAGGGTTCCGCAATGATTATGTTGGTCTGGTCCGAGAGAAAACTCACAGTTCTTAAACTGTGCCACGGAGGGAAAAAAGCCCGGGAGAAACTGAAATTAGCAGGTTTCTCTTAGGGCTTTTTGTAAGTAATAAATGGAGGTGTGTTTTGATGAATCAACCATGGATGAGGGTCATTATTGCAGCTATTATGGAAGTATTCTGGGTGATTGGGTTAGCCCATGCTGACAGCTTTTGGACTTGGACAGGAACAATAGTGGCTCTTCTTCTCAGCAATTACCTAATGATCACAGCCGCCCAAGTTCTTCCTGCCGGGACGGTTTACGCGGTTTTTGTCGGTTTAGGAACAGCAGGCACGGTGATTTCAGAGATTCTTTTCTTTGGTGAACCATTTAGGTGGGAAAAGATCTTATTAATATCCCTATTATTAATCGGTGTAATTGGCTTGAAATTAGTCACAGATAAGCAAGTTGAAGAAGGAGAAAAAATGTGATGGCTTGGTTCTCATTAATTTTAGCAGGTTTATTTGAGGCATTCGGTGTAGTGATGATAAATCAATTGCATAAAACGAAAAATTGGCAAACGGTCGTTTTATTAATTCTTGGATTTAGTTGTAGCTTATTATGTTTAGGTTACTCATTACGATTTTTACCAATGGGAACGGCTTATGCCATTTGGACAGGAATCGGTGTCGTTTTTGGCACCTTAATCGGAATGTTCATTTATGGAGAGTCGAGAAATTGGAAAAGGGTTCTGTTTATTGCTATTATTTTATGTTCAACAATCGGCTTAAAACTTGTCTCCTAAAATAACGAAAACGCAAATATCGTACGGTTTCGAATAAAGCTGTTTTTGGTATGTTATATAAGCAAGTTCATTAGACATATTATTTAAAAACAATATTTGTATAAAACAATGTTGTCCAACCTTTATGATATCGTGTTGAAAAGCTGGTAACAAAAAATAATAGCTGCTTTAAACGAACAACCGGTGAGGTATAACGAATCCCTAACAATTGCAGTTTTACTTTATTGCTAATGTTTCACTCGTGTACTTCAGGATCTTTCTTAGTTAATAGTATTTTTCAGTTTTGGGCATAGTAATTATAAGGAGGGAAAAACAAATGCCAAAAAGAAATCGTAAGAAAATTCTTGTTCCAGAGGCACGCCCTCAATTAAATCAGCTCAAAGCGAAAGTTGCCGGAACCAGTGATCCGGACAAAGCCAAATTTGAAGCAGCTAAGGAAGTTGGTGTACCGTTAAAAGAAGGCTATAACGGCAAACTGACCGCCGAAGAAGCTGGAAAAGTCGGCGGTCGATTAGGTGGCAGTATGGTGAAAGAACTTGTTAAAATGGCTCAAGAAAATTTAAAAACAAAACAGTAAGAAATACTTACACCTTTCACCTTATTTTCTATATAAGTAAATAATCCTTGTGATCCTAATAGCAGCTGTGAATATTTTGAGTACATGGGCAGAGTTCTGTGATCCGGCTTTTGAATGGATAATTCCAATTATTTTATAATAAATTTCGTTTTACTATATCCTTCCTTCGTCTTATTGACTTCCAGGATCGCAGGGATTGCGTTTTTCAGTTCTTGAACATGGGAAATAATACCAATCATTCGACCGGTTTGTTGTAAATCGATTAATGTATCAATGGCCTTTGTTAATGATTCCTCATCCAGTGAACCAAACCCCTCATCAATAAACATCGTATCGATGGAAACGCCACCTTGATAGCTTTGTATCACATCTGCCATACCAAGGGCAAGCGACAAAGACGCATTGAACTTTTCACCGCCGGATAATGTTTTTACATCACGTGTTTGACCTGTATAGGAATCATATACATCGAGTCCAAGTCCACTTTGTTTCCCCCTTGCTTCTTGCCGCTCACTGCGAAGTAACACATATTGACCATTTGACAATCTTTTTAGTCTTTGATTGGCAGCAATCAAAATTTGCTCCAGAAATTCAATTTGTAAATAGCGTTCAAAAGAAATCTTTTTATCATTTTGTCCGCGAATCACATCATACAAATCCGTTACCGTATTCTTTCGATTCTCTAATTGAATGAGAAGTTCATTGGCATCAGTAATCTTCTTCTTTAAAGTCTGAACATGGCTTAAATATTGCTCTAGTTGTCGTAAAGATTCCTGTGTTTGATCAAAATTATGTTTTAATTGATCCAGTTCGGTTTTTAACTCATTTAAATCAACTTTATGTTTATCTTTTAATGCTTCATGCAAATCTTTCACTAGGAGCTCTAACGAAGCAATATTGTTATAATAAGATTCAATTTCTGCTTTTAATTGTTTTTGGCTTGTTTCTGCCATTTTTGCCTGACGATATGATTCTTCATTCGAAAACCCGGCTTTATGCAACATTTCGATAAACTGTTGTTCCGCTTTTTCTTTTTTCTTACGGCTTTCATCTAAAGAGAGTTTTGCATTTTCTAAGTTTACCTTTGCTTTGGCGACTTCTTCTTTTGCTGATTGCATTTGTTTTTGTGCCTGTTCCCAAGCTTGTTCCATTTTCTTTTGAATGGCTTCTGTTTCAGCGATTTTTGCCTTCAGGATGGATAGTTGTCGTAAGTCTTCCGGAATCCGACTTAATTGTTCTTGGTAGACAGCTTTATTTGCCTGATAGGCTGTGTTATGTAATTGGTAGGCTTCCATAACAGATTCTTGTTGCTTTTCCATCCGGCTTAAGTTTGCTTCCAATTTTTCAAGTTGTGTTTTTAAACGAGCCAACTTTTCTTTTTCGGATTGCAATGAATCAACTTCTGTACTTAACTTTTTCCCATCTTCAACCATTTTTTTATAAGTTGCTTCAACATTTTGAATTTCGAAGCCCAACTCACGAACTTCAATTGCCTTTTCTTCAAGCTGTACCTTCAAAGTATTATATTTTGCTTTACTGTCTCTATAGGCACCATCAATTTGATTGAATTCAACTTTTGCAGCATCCAACGCTTCTTTTGTCGGCACGTCAACATGACCGTCTGCTTTATTTGGATGTTCTGTGCTTCCGCAAACCGGACAAGCTTCACCATCATGCAAATGGGAAGCGAGAATAATTGCTTGACCATTGATCCAAGCGGCTTCCATTGATTCGTATTTTTGTTTCGCTGTGATATATTGACTCTCTTTCGTCTTTACATCTTTATCCATTTCTGCTTGTTTTCGTTGAAGTTTTAAATAACCTTGTAACACGGTTGCCTGATTCCGTAGTTCATTTAACTTCTGTTGTTTATCTGGTAACATATCTACTCGAATCTCCAACCTCTTCATTTGTTCGTTTAATAACTGTTTCCTTTCCTTTTGGTCCTGAATCTTACTAGCAATAGAATCCCTGTTTTTAGCCAATGTTTCAACGTTTTTATGTTGTTCCATGAGTTCTTGTTTTTTCATGTCGATCTCTTGGACTAAAGGTAAAAACTCTTTGTAACCGTCTAGCTTTTTCCTTATCTCTTCTCGCTCCGGCTTTTTACTTTCCTGTTCCTTATATGAAGTTTCCACGTTTTGCAATGTTTGAACGGTACGGTAATAAGATTTTTCTATCAATTTAAAGCGGGCTGACTTTTCCTTCTCATCTTTGCGCCATTCATTCACTTGGTTTTCATAGCTGTCAATTTTCCCTGCCCGCTCAGCATTTTCCAATTGAACTTTCTTCTCTTTAAAAATTACTTCTTTTGCTCTTTCTTCTTTAAGATGATTTTCTTTTTCTTCCAGCTTAATAAATTCCTCATTAATCCCTTCTGCCTTATGGTATTCTTCAAGTTTTTTATGATAGGCTGCTTCAGCTAATTTTTCTTTCTGTTTATTTTCCTCAATGGATTTCTCGTAATAAACAAATTCTTCATCTAAGCCGTCTAAAACTTGGTAGGTATTAAAATTTTCTTGTGAAAGAGTTGCAAATAAGGTTGATTCATCCCGAGCTGGCAATAATGTTTGAATGTCGGAAAAATAACGGTCACGCGTTTGTTTTTCCCGAGTAAAATCATCCTCAGCCTGTTGTTTCTTTTCCTTTAATCGTTGGCTAATCAATGTATAGCGTTCGGTTTTAAAAATTTTCCGGAGTATTTCTTCTTTATTTTCTGTTTGCGATGTCAGGAGTTTCCGAAATTCGCCTTGTGGAAGCATGACGATTTGAATAAATTGGTCACGCGTCAAACCAACCAATTCTTCTACCTTTTTATTAATCTCGGAAACAATTTGCCGATCCACACACGGAATCTCTTGTTCTCCTATCTTTTCATAAAATTCGTAGGCCTCGCCCGTTGCCGTTTTGTTTCCCTTTTTCACATGAGGAATCTGCCTTTTGATTCGATATAAATGACCATGCAATTCAAATTCCAATTCAACAAAAGTATGTACATCGTCATCGGCAAAGTCACTACGCAGTCCTTTTACATCACTGCGATCTTCCCCACTGGCCGCTCCGTAAAGAACAAAACAAATGGCATCAAAGATCGTTGTTTTCCCGGCACCAGTATTACCAGATATGACAAATATTCGATTTTCATTTAGCTCGGTAAAATCAATGACTTCCCGATCTTTATATGGTCCGAATGCTGTCATGGTTAGTTTGATTGGTATCATTTTCCCGTCCCCTTCTTAGTCTATTGATTTTGACGCCGCAACTTCCTTGGCTGTTCGTTTTAATTCTTCTTGATTCTCTTGTAATATTTCGTGAAGAACTTCCTTAAAGAGTGATTCAGTTTCCTCGGTTACTTCTATCCCTTTCACTTCTTGATAAAACGCTCGGAAAAGAGACAAGTCATCCATTTGATGACGTGCAACTCGATCTGTTTTTGCACTTTGAGAATCCGTTGGCAAAATAATTTTTCGTTCAACATGCATCGCATTTGGGTAAACGGAACGCACCTTTTCCATCGGTGACAAAACCGGTGTCTCATCGAGTAGACGGACAAAAACATAGTCTTCATTAATTGGATGTTTAAGTAAATCATCCATCTTGGCCTCAACTGTTCTCATGTCGCGGATTGGTTTTAACAATTTTTTCTCTATTGTCACTTGACCGTTTCCATCCATTTCCACAATGTAAAAACCTTTTTTGTGATTTTCCTCTGAAATTGAATATTTAAGGAGCGAACCTGAATAACGAATCTTTTCATCTAGAACAAAATGTGCTTGATGGAGGTGACCAAGTGCTGTATAGTGGAAGTTTTTAAAAAGGTGTGCATCAACATATTCCGAACCACCAATCGCAAGTGGGCGTTCCGAATCACTTGTGTTTTCTTGTTCTTCCCCGTGTGGAGTTACAAAGGCATGTCCGACAAATACATGACGTACATCTGGCTTCATATTATTCTCAATTGTTTCAGTAATTTTTCGCATCGCATCATTATGAGAGTGAATCTCGTCATCCGCAAATACATGACGAACCACACTCGGATCCGTATAAGGTACAAGATAAAAATGTACCTCACCAAATTCATCTCTCAGGATGACAGGTTCAATCGTTTGAGATAGTTGACCGACGATATGGTAACCATTCGCTTTCATAATGGTACTACCGAAATGAAGGCGTGTCGGACTATCGTGGTTCCCGCTAACAGCCAAAACCGGAGTTTTCAGCTTGATAACGATCGTTTCCAGCACCTCATCCAACAAATTCACTGCTTCCGTTGGCGGTACCCCCCGGTCATATAAATCACCAGCAATAACGACTGCATCCGGTTTCTCTTCTTCTATTGCTTCAATAAATTGTTGCAAAACATACCGTTGATCCTCGGTCATATACACACCTTGGACAAGTTTTCCTAAGTGCCAGTCTGCGGTATGGAAAAATTTCATGCATAATCGCTCCTTCATCGTTTGCTTTTTCGATTCATAGTTTCATTGTTTTCATTTTTTATTTATGTAGTGTTCGAATTTATGACCGTTATCTCTTGTCCTTTTCAATATACCACGTTACGTTTCACAACAAAATATAAATGTTCCTTTCTCTTTTTATATTTCATTGCGGAATTCCAATATTTTCCTATCGAAAGGGTAGACAGCTGTTGAATTCCAGAGTCCCACTATTGATTCGACGGGGCATCCTGTTGAATTTTTTCACTGTTAAATATTGAAATTCTACTAGGAATTGCAGTGGGAAATGATGAATTTTTCCCCTTCCCTTACGATTGTACCTTCCGAACCTTATTTATTTTTCCCCTTTCCCAAAAAGACGCCCTATCCTTAAAAGCTGCAAATGTTTTGGGAAATAAAAGGATTAATGAGTGGAAACAGCATAAAATTATTTATCAGTTTTCAAACAAATACACAATTGAATTTTTTGGGGATTTTGTCCATTCCATTTTTATGGTGATGACATACTTTATTAGTGAAATGATATTGGAGGTGAGTATTTGATGAGTGGTGGAGGAACTGGATACGGTGCAGGTTTTGCATTGATAGTCGTACTGTTCATTTTATTAATTATTGTCGGTACGAGCTATGTAGGCTTTGGTTATTAAAATAACTACCTTATCTGTGACTAATAGTCGCTGGGATGGGTAAATTTTTCACAAAGCCAGCAAAATCACAAATAAGGGAAGGGAAGGGATTGCCTCGTTGCAACTGCCTTCCCTGCTTGTGAAACTCCAATCAGGGACCTCCATTGATCGCTAGTTAAATGAATTTTAGCGCCCAGGCTTGCCCATAAACGTGATCGTAAAATGCGATCATCATCTTGGCGATATTTGGGTAAAACCATTATCGCTTGAAATAAATCGCCATCAATTTGAATGGAAAATTTTCCTCTTTGGATTTCAAATTAAGCTCTTGGCAATAGATAATCCTAATCCACCTAATGAGTTGTCTGAACTAATCTTTTTAAATATAGGATTAATAACATCCCTTTGCTTCTCTTTGTAATGCCTTAAAGTATGAACACATTGGAACATTGCCAAAATATGATAAAATAGTAAAGTCTATAATTAAACAGATTTGGAGGATTTATCATGCAACAATACATTGATATCGGGCTTAACCTTACAGATAAACAATTTGCAAAAGACCGAAAAGAAGTGGTTGAACGAGCGTTGAAAAATGGAGTCAGTCAAATGATTTTAACCGGGGCCAATGTGAAAAGTAGTATGCTAGCCGCAAATTTTGCTAGAGAATACCCGAATATTCTTTTTGCCACCTCAGGCATTCACCCCCATGACGCCAAGAGTTTTCATCACGAATCGATTCGAGAATTAAAACGATTAGCTGAGCGGGAAGAAGTGGTGGCAATTGGTGAATGTGGTCTTGATTTTAACCGAATGTTCTCACCGCAACCGATTCAGGAACAATGTTTTGAAGCGCAATTAGATTTGGCTAGTGAGCTTTCTATGCCCGTATTTCTCCATGAACGAGATGCCCATAACCGTTTTTGTGAAATTTTTTCTCATCATATGCACCTAGCTGAAAAGGCAGTAGTTCATTGCTTTACAGGTAGTGTTGCTGAAGTGAAAAAGTATATTTCGATGGGGTTCTACATTGGAATAACGGGATGGATCTGTGATGAGAGACGTGGTCAAGAATTACAAGAGGCTGTCAAATATATCCCACTTGATCGCTTATTGATTGAAACCGATGCGCCTTATCTACTGCCTAGAAACTTAAAAAACAAACCGAAGAATCGGCGAAACGAACCGGCTTACTTACCGCATATTGCTAGAGAGATAGCTAAATATATGAATGTTTCAGCCGAAAAAGTAACTGAATATTCAACTGAAAATGCAAAACAGCTCTTTCAGTTGCCTTAATTTTGGTACATATACTCCTTCATTTCATAGTGATCGGCTTCTTCATTTGTCTTTTCATCGTCTGTTTTTCTAAAATCAGAGCCTTTTTAGTATTTTCCCTTCCTAGTCATGACTTTCTCCACAAAACTTTTCTACTTTTTCTTTACTTATAATGTAATTTCGTTAGTTGGTAGAACATTGTTAGTCAATGGAGATAAAAGACTAGGATTTGTTTCTCGTTCCTTCTTCCCTTTTATGGTATAATGAATTTTTGTAAAGAAATGGGAAATAATGTAAAGGGATTGTTCCTTAACAGCTAAAGAAAAATAAGGAAGCGGTAATATATGACAAACGATGTTGTTTTAGCGTTAATCTTAACGTTATTTGCAGGACTTGCAGCAGGAATCGGTGGTTTACTTGTTCTATTTACAAAGATAACAAACAAAAAATTTCTTTCATTTTCTCTAGGTCTTTCAGCAGGGGTGATGATTTTCGTTTCCTTGGCCGATATTTTCCCAGAAGCTAGGGAAGCTTTAACCGGAGTTTTTGGGGACAAGTTTGGTTATATGGCAGTCATTATCGGCTTTTTTTCCGGGATCATTCTTATCGGGCTACTAGATAAATTAACCGAACAAAAGTTGACTGTAAAAACGAAGGATACAAAAGATCCGGAGTTAATGCGCATTGGTATATTCACAGCCATTGCACTTGCCATTCATAATTTCCCCGATGGTGTTGCAACATTCATGTCTACACTCCAAGAACCATCAATTGGATTTGCGATTGCTGTTGCTGTATTTATTCATAATATACCTGAGGGGATTGCTGTTGCGATTCCGATTTATTATGCCACCGATAATAAATATCGATCATTTTTATGGGCCTTGTTTTCAGGTTTAGTTGAACCTGTGGGTGCCTTATTAACTTATCTAGTTCTTATGCGTTTTTTAAATTCAACTGTACTTGGTGTTGTTTTAGCCGTTGTTGCAGGGATGATGGTGTTTATTTCCATATCCGAACTTTTACCAACAGCAAAAAAATATGACGATGGTGACATTTCAATATACGGTTTTGTTTTAGGTATGTTCATCATGGCCATCTCACTATTGCTATTGGGTGAATAAACAGTGACTTAGAGATAGGTCGAAACCATTGTTTGTTGCCTTTATGAAGTTAATACCGTCTAGTTTAAAAAAGAAAGACTAGCTGAATACGAAATAGCCATATCCTTTACAAAGTCCTATTTGTTGTTAAACAACTTTGAAGTTCAAGGATTATTCAATCCTCTTACAAAGCCTATGATTTTGGCTCAATTCAATGTTCATGTTGGAAATGCAAGAATAGAGGATATCCTAGGGCTTCCTCTATTCTTGTTGGACGAAACTACCCCGTGAATGACATTTGGTTTAATGAAGTGATTACACTTCGCCTTCAACAATAATACCCGTTTTAAAAACTGTATGCCCGCCTATTTTTTCTTATGTTTTTTGTCAAACGTTTCAAACTGTTTAATTGGGAATTAAAATTGAATTTATGATTAATCATTTATAAATGTATTAATCTAGTCGTTCAATAATCGTTGCATTCGCCATCCCATGTCCTTCACACATCGTTTGTAATCCATAACGTCCACCGATTCTTTCTAACTCATGCATCATCGTAATCATTAAACGTCCTCCGCTCGCACCTAGAGGATGACCGAGTGCAATTGCCCCCCCATTTGGATTTAACTTTTTCCGATCTGCCCCTGTTTCTTTTAACCAAGCCATTGGCACCGGAGCAAACGCTTCATTCACTTCAAAAATATCAATATCATCAATCTTTAATCCTGCCTTTTCTAATGCCTTCTTTGTAGCAGGAATCGGACCGGTCAGCATTAATGTTGGATCAGAGCCAACAACAACACGTGTATGAATACGAAATCTCGGTTTCAACCCTAATTCTTCTGCCTTATCCCTTGACATAAGAAGAATCGCATTAGCTCCATCACTAATTTGACTAGAGTTCCCCGCTGTAATATTACCATCTTCTTTAAAAGACGGCTTTAAACTGCCGAGCTTTTCAAGGCTGGTATTTTCTCTAGGACCTTCATCATCTTTAATGACAACTGTTGACCCATCCGTAAGAGTAACCTCAATGGGCAAAATTTCTCTTTCAAAACGCCCTTCTTTTTGTGCCTGAATTGCTTTCCTATGACTTTCTAATGAAAATTCATCCATTTCTTTACGAGTAAATCCCCATTTTTCCGCTATACGTTCAGCAGATAATCCTTGATGGATCATTTCATATTTTGAAGTAATCTCATTACTATATTGAACTTTTCCTCTGTTAGATCCCATCGGCACACGAGACATGCTTTCAATACCACCTGCAACGACAATATCCATGTCACCACTAATAATAGCCTGGGCAGCAAAATGAACAGCTTGTTGACTTGATCCACATTGCCGATCCACTGTTGTTCCGGGAACTTCAATGGGATAGCCAGCCTGTAATGCAGCTACTCTAGCAATATCCAGTGATTGCTCCCCATATTGGGAAACACAACCAAAAATAACATCCTCTATTAAATTTGCTGGAATGCCAGCTCTCTTTACAACTTCTCGTAGCGGTTTGGCTGCTAAATCTTCCGCACGTATTCCGCTTAATATTCCATTTCTTTTCCCCACGGGAGTTCGAACCATTTCAATTACTACTGCTTCAGGCATAAACTTTTCCCTCACTTTTTTCATTTTTTTAAAATCCTTCACGAAATTTAAACTGCTATTAAAATCTTTGTTTTTAATGTCAATACTTCTTTATCATCTTGATTTTTAATACGAACTTCTAAGCCGAGAACTCCTCTTTTATAATTAGATATGAGTCTTTTATCAGTAACCGTATATTGACCAATAAGCATTTCCCCCGGTTTAACCGAACTCTTCCACAGGAGTTCATCGATACCCAAGCCGCCTAAACAATCTTTCCCTAATATATCCATATGAATAAAATTAGCCTCGTATAAAAATCCGACCTGTTACAACCGCTGATACTTGATTTAATTCCAAGTTATTTCCCCCTTCGTTTATAAAATTTTTATTTTAGATCCTTAAATAAGGATTCTCATCAGATAATTAGAAATCATTTTCGCTAATTCTTCTTTACTTTTATTTCCATTCGGTGAATACCATTCAATGATATAATTCATTGCTCCCAATATAACATTTCTTACAATTTTGAAATCTACTTTTTGAAAATGTCCTCTCTCTATCCCCTCTGTTATTAAACGATCAATATACTTACTGTATTTTGCTCTTAAATCTAAAATATCTTTTAACTGCTCACCTTCAAAAATTTGCTCGGGTCTTGCCCTAACGTGAAGCCTGTCCTTTCTGTAATTAAATACTCAATATGTGCAATAATTGTTTTTTCAAGTTTTTCTCTAGGGGATAAGTCTTCCGTTAAAATTTGTTCTATATTGTTAATACCTTGCTCCAATAACATTTTATGACTTTTATATACAAGATCTTGTTTATCTTTAAAATAATAATATACAGAGCCTTTCGTCATTAAAAGCTTTGCAGCAATATCTTCCATTGTTGTTGCATGGTACCCTTTCTCAGAAATAATACTTAAGGCCGATTGAATAATTTCTTCCTTTTTCCTTTCTGTTTTTCTTTTGTCGCAATGACAAATTAGATACACATCCCATATGTTCAATATTATCATTAAGTTTATTTTATTATAAATATTCATTTTTTAAACATCAAGCCAAAATGAATGAATTTTATAAAAAGTATTTGTACTAAGAAAAGCGCAGAGCGCCCGCTTAGCGACGTACAAACTGGAGCGCCCCGCAATGAGATAAAGGAAACACAGCGAGGGATGAGCCGATGTTGACTTATCGTAGTGGAGGGGAGCTAGTTTCTCAGTCGCTGGCGCTCGGAGCTAGACAATAAAACTAATCCCAAGTTAGTTACTTGCATTTTTATACTTTCTTATCTTTTAAGAAAAGCGCAAAGCGCCCGCATAGCGACGTACAAACGGCATCCCCTCAATGAGAACAGATTCGCTTCCTCGAATAAACATTGCACGAAGAAAAAGCAATTCGCTTTTTCAAGGAAAAGGAAACACGGCGAGGGACGAGCCGATGTTGCCAAATCGTGATTAGTTTCTCAGTTGCTGGCGCTCGGAGCTAGACAATAAACTCGTCCCAAGTTTGTTACTTATATTTTTATACTTTCTTATCCTACTAAAAAAACGCCAAAACACTGCAATTACAATGTTTCCGGCGTTGATTAGTGCTAAATTTTAAGAAAACAATACCAGAAAATAGACCTTTTTCATAACTTTTCACTTAGATGGGGTATTCGCTGTGAAAGGTTTTGGTTTGCAACTGGAAAACATATAAAAAAATATAATCTGGATAGTACTAATCATATCAGAGTAATACGACAACTAACTATAATAACGAGTACTTATACTAGGTTTTAGTTTAAGGCTGCCATGATGGGTTGTGGATCAAATCCGATAATCCTTTTACCGATAATTTCTGTTTGAGGTATACCGAATTGACCGGTTTGGTTGACAAGTCTCTGCATCATTATTAGATCTTTCTCTACATTCACTTCATTAAAAGGAACATTTTATTAAGTTAAGAAGCTTTTTAACATTATACAATAAGAACAGTGAGTTGTTGTATAAACCATAATTTTATTTTCCATAAAAATTCCTGCTTGAATAATTTTTTACATATAGGGGTATGAAAACATACTGCTAAAGACTAAGAGAACAGGAAATTACCGCATACCCATGAAATGATATTTTGCTATATTCACTTACCTTTTCAATGCCAAGCACTCATGCCGCCTTTTACGTTATAAATTTTTTGAAAACCTTGTTTCTTTAAGATTTTCGCTGCTTTTGCACTCCTCATCCCGCTTTGACAAATAACAACAATTTCTTTATTTTTATCAAGTTTGTTTAATTTCCTTGGCAATTCCGAAAGAGGTATATTAATGAATTGAGGGCGGTGATTTGCTTTATATTCTCCAGATGTACGGACGTCGATAAATTGAACCCCTTTATTACTAAATTTTTCTTTCACTTGTTCGACCGAAATATTTGTAATACCTTTCACCGGTAAAAATCGACGAATGATAATTACAACAACCAATACGATTAACACCCATTGTAAAATTTCCATTGTATCTCTCCATATCTGTATATTTTTTTAGCCGTATCCATAAATGTTGAAATGCGATCGTGCAAATTTTAATCATCACTTCTATATACCCATATAGGTATTTAAAAAGAAAAAGTTCAACAACCCTTTCTTTTCAAAAATTGGTGAACTCTATCTACTTTTTACCAGTAATTCGACAGCTTCTTTTACAAGTTTTTCCGTACTTTCTCCTTTTTCGATATTTTCACGAACACATTGTTCTAAATTCAAGCTAACGATTAAACCAATTGTACGATCTATGGCGTTGCGTGAAGCTGATAATTGGGTGACCACATCTTTACAGTCTTTATTTTGCTCAATCATATTTAAAACACCTTTAATCTGACCTTCAATTCGTTTAAGACGGTTTACGACAGATTTATTATACTGCAATGATTCTCCCTCCTTACCAAGAGCGGTTCATATTAGCGAAGGTATTTGAACACTTCGCGAATCCGTAATCAAAATGTATATTGTTTCTCAACTTCTTCATTGAATTCCCATGAAAAACATATTTCGATGATACCCGATAAAGCAATAATGCTTCGTGTACTGCCCAAAAAGTGTACTATTCCCTAAAAGTTTTAATTGTTTTGCAATCAAAAGTAGGACGTGAATCATCCCACGGGCCGCATTCTGCTCTTCAAGATTCTAGAAAGGTGTTATGGACAGCCCTTAAAGTTAACTCCTATTATTTAAAATTATATTCGGTCACGATTTTTTCTCTTCCAGTCACTAAATCATTATAGTACTCATATAAACTGATCCCAAGAAAAGAACCGGAAATATTGTACACATTATTATATCCTAAGTGCTGCAGTGCCATCACCATATTATAACTACGCTGACCGGAGCGACAATGAATATAAACCGGACGATCTTTCGGAATCTCATCCAATCGCTCTCTAAACTCACTTAATGGAATATTAATTGCATTTTTTAAATGACCTACATTATATTCACCTTTTTCGCGTGCATCAATGATAAATGCGTTACTTTCCACCAACTTTCGAACCTCTGAAACTTTCACTTCACGATATAACCCATGTAATAGATTTAACGCAACCATCGCGGCATGGTTCACCACATCTCTTGCGGTTCCGAGCATCGGTGAGTATGTTAATTCTAAATCTTTCAAGTCCTCTAACGTTCCATTCATGGTAATCATCGTTGCAATCACGTCAATCCGTTTATCAACATTCCCTTTACCAATTGCTTGAGCACCTAAAATTCTTCCGGTGGGAACTTCATAGACTAATTTAAAATATATTGGATTGCTGTTTGGCATTAATCCAACCTTATCCCCCGGCATTACGTAAACCGAATCACATTGAATCCCCGCTTGTTTAGCAGTTCGCACATTTAAACCGGTTGCGGCTGCATTTACATCAAATAGGTGAATGGAAAAGGAACCAATGACACCTTTCTGTCTGTTCATATTTCCATACATATGATCGGCAGCTGCTCTTGCTTGTTTTTGGGCAGGTCCTGCAAGTGCTAATCTTGTTGGTTTGTGCAAAAGTTTATGATAAACTTCAATCGCATCTCCAACAGCATATATATCCTTGTCACTTGTTACATAGTTTGCATCAACTTTAATAGCTCCAGTTTCACCTATTTCAAGGCCGGCATCTTTCGCTAATGTTATTTCCGGTTTAACTCCAATAGCCAATACAACTGTTTCGGCATCGATTTTCTTACCGGAGTTTGTTATTATATAGTTCTTTCCTATTTTTGCTAAACCGTCATTGACAATTAGATTGATGCCGTTGTCGACCATCTTTTTATGGAGTATTTGTACCATATCGTAATCAAATGGTGTCATAATTTGATTGGCAAATTCAATTATTGAAACATGATAACCGGCAAGTTTCAAATTTTCCGCTACTTCAACTCCAATAAATCCGCCACCGATTACAGTAATATTTTTTACCCCATATAGTTTAATATGCGTATTTAATTGGTCAATATCTTCTACAGTTCTTACAGTGAAAACATGTGGCTGATTTACTCCTTCAATATTTGGTCGAATTGGTGAAGCACCAGGTGAAAGCACTAATTTATCATAACTTTCTTCATATGTTTTTTGGGACAATAAATCTTTTACTGTAATCGTTTTTCTATCTCGATTAATCTTTACGACTTCATGATGAACTCTTGCCTCAATATTATTTCTTTTTTTGAGCACTTTCGGTGACATGAGAACTAATTTGGAACTATCTTCTACAATCCCACTTAAGTGATATGGGAGCGAACAATTTGAAAAAGACACATGCGGACCTCTTTCGAACATAATCACTTCCGCATTTTCATCAAGTCTGCGAACTCTGGCAGCAACCGAAGCCCCACCAGCTACGCCCCCGACTACTAATATTTTTCTTCTCATAATTGTATACCTCTTTTCTATTTAGTTAATGTAGAGAATAAAGCTTTCGCTATCGTACATATTTGGCTAGGGCTTCATAACAACTATTTTTTGATATCTCCTTGCCAAGCCATCATTCCGCCAAGCATATTGGTTACTTCAAAGCCCTGTTCCATTAAAAATTCACAGGCCATTGCACTTCTTCCCCCGGCATGACAAACAATGTAATAATGTTCATTTTTATTTAGATTGTTTAAAGAATTTGGCAAATCTCCCAAGCGGATATGCTTTGCTCCGGGAATCATACCTTGAGCGACTTCATCATCTTCGCGAACATCAATGATATTTATCTTTTCACCCCTTTTTAATTTCTCTTCCAATTCTTTTGCAGTAATATTTTTCATTGAAATACCTCCAAAAATTAAAATTTATGATCGGTTGATTTTTATGGCTGGGTGCGAGTCAGTTGCCCCCAGGGGTATTATATTGAGTAAAAAAATTTTGCTTTAACTAAGACTGACTATATACCATATGGGGTATTTTGTCAACCGATTTGCACCTGATGATTCTTGGATCATACCCTTGATTCAAGGTACAATTGCGTGGTAGTCTTATCAAGTATCGATACATCTGTGTTATCTGGATGATTTGTGAAAGTTCTTATATTGGAGGATTGAAAATGCAAGGTAAAACACACATACTTGGAGGGATTGCAGCAGGAACACTTTACCTTCATTATATTGGTTCGGTTGATGAGGAGGTTCTCTTTTTTGGCGGATTAATTTTTGGAGCAATGATACCCGATATTGATCATACCGGTTCAAAGATTGGTAGAGCCGTCCCTATAATTGATGATTTAATCAGTTCTATCTTTGGACACCGAACGTTTACACATAGTCTGCTATTTTTAATATTAGGATATTGGCTATTTCATATTTTATCATTACCAGAATCATTGGAATTCGGAATCATGCTTGGCGTGATAAGTCATATTGTTCTGGATATGTTGACAGTAGAAGGTGTGAAATTCCTTTGGCCGTTAAAAATTCGGGTCGGCATTCCGTTTGGTGTTAAAACTGGAGGCCTGTTTGAACATAGTTTTTTCCTGCTGCTCATTTTAATAATTGGTTATAACGCTTACCAAATTTATTTGTAATTGATATATTCCGTACCAGGAAGCTTTTATTCTCTATTCATCAAAAGGAATGTTAGATGTAGATTTGGAGATCTATGTTCCTAAATGAATGAGACAATAGCCCAATTATAGGTACGGTAATTGGATCGGTGGCGTTTTTGTAGATAGTTTTATGCTCTTTTTGCCGGTGGCATTTGAGAACCCACTGTGCCGGATATAGACAACGTACTTGTTCCCCTTTCGTAATAGACCACCTCTTTTCTATCAAAAGGTATACCATGTTTTGAACCTTATAACTTAATACAAAATTAAATCTTCGTGCTCATGTATAATTTACATTAAATTGCTAAATAATTGGGAATGGAATGTCTGATATATCCAGGAAAACACAAGTCATTTCTGGTATAAGGTCTCTGTGATAAATTTATAAGGTACGGACAACAAATTGAGGGCTATTTCAAACAGGTAAAGGTGGAGGTTATTTATGGAAAATACTTTGAAACAATTGGAAATGTTGCTAGATGATACATTACAAATTCTTAATCATATGGTCGTCGATCAAGAATATGAAGATATGCTCACATCTGTAAAAACCGGTCTGCTAATGCAGAAACAAAGTGTTAAAGAAATGAGAAACGCTTCAAGAGAGGAACAACAAATAACAGCTAATGTTATAGATGAAAATTTGCACAAATTAAACGAAATGGTGCTGAAATTAGAAAGTATATTACTGGATGATTATCAAACAACAACGGAACATCACATAGAACGATATGAACAACTGTCTCTTGAAAACCAAATGGAACAAACAGAACCATATCATGACAAAATCGATTACTTAAGTGCAGTTAAAATCCGGGAAAACATTAATCGGATGACTGAGATTTTGCTGAAAATCACGTCATAACTTTATTGTATTGTGTGTCTCTATAATTTTTCTACATATTGAATCTTCGCAATTACCTTGGTTAAATCCAATTTACACTTTTTATTTGAAATACTTCATAAAGGCAAACGGAAACCAGCATATCTCTTTTTCCGTTTACCCATGATATTAGAAAAGTAGAAAACCAATGGAGATCGGGATAAAGCTATAAAACAAAATCATAACACAAAACCCCATGATATCCCGAATATGGAGCCCCGCAATAGCTAAAGCAGGCAATGCCCAAAACGGCTGAATCATATTTGTCCAGGCATCTCCCCAAGCAACACCCATTGCTGTTTTGGCAATATCAGCATGAATCGCCAATGCAGCATCAATCATAATTGGTCCTTGTACAGCCCATTGTCCGCCACCTGAAGGAACAAAAATATTAATAATACCACCGCTTACAAAAGAAATGAAAGGCAATGTATGTTCGTTTGCCAAGGAGACAAACCATAAAGCAATTTGTTCAGATAGGCCGGACAACGTCACCATTCCCATGATCCCAGCATATAGCGGAAATTGAATGATGATCCCACCCGCATTTTTAACGCCTTTTGTTACAATGTTGAGAAATTGCCTTGGTGTTTTGTGAAGCAAGATTCCTAAAAATAAAAAGATAAAGTTGACAATATTAATATTTAAATCAAAACCTTTCGTTGCAAAGTGATAGACAACATAGGTCAGCCCCATTCCCCCGATTAATAACGATATGATCCTGCTGTTTTCAAGCTTTTCAGCAGGTGTTCTAGGAGCTTCTTGAACATGTTCGACTTCATCATCAGGCACAGTCCATTTTGAACGATCTTGACTAATTGGGTCAGCATTTTTCATAAGGAACCGATTAAATATCGGCAATGTCAAAACCAAAGCTGCAACAATAAAAAGATTTGATGGACTAAATAACGTTTCATTTACCGGAATCGTTCCCATTTCCTTTTCCAAAAAATGACCTGGTGTTGCAATTGATAGCGGGATTGAACCGGACAACCCTCCATGCCAAACGAGAAATCCACTGTATGCTCCCGCTACTAAAATACGAAAATCTGCAGAAGGTACTTGCTTAGCCACATGGATTGCAAACAATGCACCAACGACCAGTCCAAATCCATAGTTGATTAAACATGCGATGGTAGTAACAAAAGTCACAAGCATAATCGCATGAGCAGGCGTTTTCGCTAGTTTACTCAATCTGGCAAGGAAACTCTTGATCACTGGTGCATTGGCTAAAATATAACCGGTTACAACTACCAAAGCCATCTGCATGGTAAAAGCAAGCAAATCCCAAAATCCGGTTCCCCAATGATTAATCATGTCAACCGGTCCACTATCAGTAAAAATGATGCCGATTATAAAAACAAGAAAAGTAAGGATAATAGCAAAAAGAAAGGCATCCGGAAGATAACGCTGCACTAGCCTGTCAAAAAATCGCGTTAACGTTTTCAAATATATCACCTCTTTTTTAGAAAATATATAAAAACCATTAAAACTATTAAGCTCACTGAAGCCTTACTATGACAATATGCGTTCATTTTACAAAATATTCCGTATGAGTTGATTGAAAAAAGTTTTAAAGCCCTTTATGATTATAGGTAGAAAAACTTTGCAAAAAGTCTTATAGTAGTATAAATTAATTCAAAAAATTAACCGAGGTGTTTCTTCTGTTATATGAATAAACATCTCTCATTACGTTTGTCAATGGTTTGTTCATTTTTTAGATCGTTATTAAATAAAGGAGAAATTTTCGATGAGGTTGGAAAACAAGGTCTATTATAATAGAAAAGACGCGCAACAAATTAACGCGTCCATCCTTGGTTATTAGTCTTAAATTTCATGGTTAATGATATCAAACTAATATAAAAGTTTGTCAGTGAATATTTGTTTTTTAATAGCTAATGCCTGCCCTAAACATAGAAAAACTAGCATTGTATGAATTAATAACAATCATTCGAATAAAAATACTAACTGCTCATCTTCACCAACATATACCCATTCCTCAAATGCATCCGGGTCATTATTCAGGGTGTCATCCTCCGTAAAATCGGTAATGTACTTTTTCAATGATTTCATAATGTCTAAAGGATATGGTAAATTGGTATGAAAACTGTAAGCAATATTTAGTTTCCGCATATTGTGAGCCAGTTTTGCTAATTGGTCCCGCTCTTTTTCATCACCGGTACCCAATGGAATGAGTTCTACCAGTCGTTGGTGCCGGATTGGTTTTAAAGGATTATTGTATTTTTGACTAGCTTTTTTTTCTTGCATCGTATCCGGTCGTGCACCTACAGAATAATAAATATCTGATGAGTTATCTTTAAATAATCCTTGATTCCTATTAACTTCTATATTCCCCATTGGATTAATCCTATATTGTGAAACATCATCCTCCGTACTTACCCTTACAACCTTTATCCGTTTTTCCGCTTCAGGATGTTCCAAGTGAAAAGGAAAATCACGAAAATCTAGATTAGGGTTCATAAGCTCAGCCCATTTTTGACTTCTTAATTTTGCATCAAGAACAATGACAAAATCAGCAGTAGAACTTTCTAAACAATTACGAACTGCACGTTTAAAAAATGATTGATATTTTTCTGTATCATCTTGGGAATTAAAATCAATAAATTTTTGATTTTTGCTTACATTTAATAATGCATCTCGAACGGTTAACCAGTCATTTCGATCAAATAAACGCACCTTTACGTCATTTTTATACATTCGTGTGACTACTGGTAGATACACATCTTTCTGTTTTTCTTTATATATTCCTTTTATTAATCTAAAACCTATTAACTCCTTTTCTTCATTCAATTTTTTTACTCGTGCTGGTAGGAAACCATGATCGGCTAAAAGGTCATAAAAACTATTGATTAGTCGAGATTTTTTTTGGTTTTCACTTTCGTCCTTTTCAAAAGGATAAATAAATTGTGAAATTCTGTTGGTGTGCGCTAATCCTATTCGATTCGCGCTTTTTGGATCTGTTTTTTCATCATATTTATCTTTCTTGTCAATTTCCACTAAAGCCATTGTTAACTGTGATTGTTCTTCAATCGGTCCTAGTACTTTATAAATCCATCGAACGCGGTGTTGATATGCTTTTTCAATATTTGTTGTTTCAAGTGCGCTGGCTAACATTGTAGAATCTTTAAAAAGAATATCCACATCCAAGGCAGGTTCTGCATTTAAACGGTAGGTACCATCACTGTTTTGCAGAAGAATCGTTTCCTTTAAATATGTTTTTATTGCCTGATCATATAGTTCTTTACTTGTCCAAAATTCGAAACAAATTTTTGTATCTGGAGAATAGGCATGTTGTAAAGGAAGTACATCTTTCCCAAGCGAATCTTTATTTTTTGATAAAATGTTCTCACAAGTATTCAAAGGTTTTAGTTCCGAAAAAATCGATTTAAAATAATCAAATAATGCCCACTTCTCAGGCAACCCGATTCCACCGATTACTTTACTTAAGTTATATTTTGTTTCAAATACCAAATCACTGTACACAACAAGTGCTGAAAAATTATCACTTTCGTAATATGAATTCGGATTATTTACGATATCATTCGGTTGAAAAGGTACTTGTAAAACATCGGCAAATAACCTATCCACCCCATCTGCCCAGGTAATTTCCCCATTTTTTGTTTTCTTAAATTTTAGTTGCACATAAGAATTTGCTAAAACTTTTTCTACAAAAAAAGGATTTGATATAGATACTAATATGGATCCTTTTCTCCTATTATTAATATCACTATTTTTATAGATACCTCTTTGCAAAAAACGTCTAATACCAAAAGCTACATTGATAATAGATGGTTCCGGTAAACCAGCTCGATTTTTTAAGGAAAAACGAATGACATAAGAAAAATATCCACCGTTTTCCTTTCTTCTGATTGGCTCTGACATACACTCATGTTTGCCATTGAAGTAAACATGATGGAAAGTTAAGTTCCCATTATATCCGTCTTCAATTGTTATATAATGAGTTTGATTCGCAAATTTTGCTGCCATTAAACCCGGAATCCAATTATATTTCCAGTAATCCTTTTTCCACGATAAATCTCTCATTTTTCCGCATTTCCAAACTAAAGATATATTTTGTACATTTATTGGCAATTCTTCAGTTGAACAAGCGTTCTCATAAGCCAACCAATTTAAGCAAATTAATTTAATTATATGGGGGCTGATTTCTTTATCTGAATATAACCAGGGTTCATCTTTTTTCCAAGAAATATGGAAAATAGATGGAAATAGAGCCTGTAATTTTTTGGACAAATTAGAAGGTTTAACTTTTAACCGGTATTTGTTTTTGTCTTTTTCGATAAAATCTCGCCATGATTGCGGTAATGTCATATAAAAAATTTTCTCATGCTCGAACATTTTTTCATCTATTTGAAAACTAAATAACTCCAGCTGATCTTTTGTCATTAAAATACCTCCTCCTTTGACATTTCTTGAATACTTTTTACAAATGGTCCATATAAAGACATGAAAATTGGATCGTTTTCATTTTCAATCATAATTTTTTCCCAATATTCTAACATAGATCGTTGACCATTTCCCTTTGCATTAAATTTAGCGTCACAATAAAATATCCTGGCATTTTTACCGCCACGCATCAACCTACCGATTACTTGCCAAACTGGAATAAATGTATACCAAGCAAGCACAGTCTTTTCCTTTTCCGTAAGTACCGACCAATAATCCGGTTTACGATACATATATTCAAAATGTCCGCGACTACGTTTTCTTAGCCTTCTCATTGCTTTTGCATAATGTAAACCTTCATCTTCAATTTCTTGAAAGTAAATTGGTAATGTGCCGTGAAGGATTTGGACATAATAGCCTAAATTATTTGGTACAGGGTACGGTCTAATTAAGAAAAATGCTGATCCAAATAAAGCCCCATTTCCATTTATATCCAAAATGTTATAGCCTCTACTAATCGCTAGAATAGGAGCAACTAATATATCTGCTTCTGTTTCAGCAAAATGTTCCACTCTCGACCTTGGAAACCAAACCTCATCATTTTGATCTTGTTGTGACAATAAACGGTATCTTCCTTTCCATAATGTCAGCTCATTTAAAACTTTTCCAACAATATTTACATCATTGTACGAATTTGTTAGTAGTAATATTTTTCGATCCTCTCCAACACTTTGCCAATAAAATAACTCATTTTCCATTTTTCCTGAAATTTCACGCACGATTTTTTGCAAGTTTCGATCTCTTTTTTCCCTTTCTACTACCCCCGATACTGAAATTTTTTCCTCACCATTTTCAGGATCCCTAATTTCTATAAATTGTTGTTTCAACTTTGAAAGTTCCCGTGTTGTCTCAATATACCATTGTGGTTCCACTTCTAAGTGATAATGTAGGGATTTAGGTGCATAGCTTGTTCCGGATAATAAGGTTACTGCCGGGCCCCTGTTATTATCTATAATTTCATAAAGCGATGACCATTCATTTAACAGCTGTCTTCCAACTGCTATATACTGAATGATTTTAAACTGCCCCGTTTCCGTTCCATCATTTGTTTCGTAGCGATACCCAAGCATTACTCCTGTCATCGCTTCCTTCAAGAACGGACGGAGATCACGAATTTGTGTTAATAAAGGAACATCTACCTGAGTATTTAAATACTGTTGAATGACTGAATAAAAATTTAAAATAAATTTCAGAGCATGTTCAATATGGGCAAGATATACAAAAAATTCTATCTTACTATAAAGAATTTGTGATTGACTATCTTCAGGAATATTACCACCCACAGATTCAATCCAATTATTAATTAAATTGTTTTTATCTTTTATCGAAGAAACGTTAATTAAGCCATGTAATCTAACATCAGAATTTCCAACACTTGAATAAGTGGCTTCTTTAACAAAATTACGCATAGAATCTGCTATTTCTCCCTGCTTTTCCTCATTATCCGAAATCGCTTCTGATATTTCAAAAATTAAATAGTTCAAATAAATAACCTGATTTTTTAATGATTCACGGAGCGTAACTGACTTTTTTATTTCACCATATAAACTCCAAACCGAATCTTGAAGATGATTCAAATTTTTTCTCCATTGAATTAGTAGACTATTATCGGCTAAATCATAATTGCCCTGTATTGTATCATTTAACTGTCTTGATAATTTTTCTACAAGGTGCTCCGGGTTTCCGAATGCTGAATGTTCTTCTAGAAAAGCCTCATCAAATTGTTTTTGAACAATATCTGCTTCATCAACAAATATGACATCAAGTAAATCATACATGGCTTCATACAGCAATCTTTCGTATGGGTCAATAGTTAGCGGTATTCTTGAATGGAGAACTGCACTTGGCGTCGTTACCCAAACATCTGCCTCGGCTAATTGCGACCAATCTTTATAAATCCCACACATATGGGCAAGTGGACATTTTTTTGGCTTTTTATCATTTCCTTGATAAAGGTTTTTACAAGGGAAATGTTTAACCCCATCTTTATTTAAATCACCAGCTAATGCTTGAATGATACAAACATCAGATAAATGAGAAATAGCTTCCAAGGATGAAAGTTCTTTTACGGATTGAACACGATTGCTTAATAAATAGTTTTCTAAATGTTTTCTTCGTTCGCCTCTTCCAATAATTGGAACAGCATTGACCCCTAACCGCTTCAATTCTTGAACGCGCTCCAGTACTTGTGCAACATTCCCTTCAAGGATTCCCACTTTTGCACCTTTATTTCTTACAAGCCAGTATGTACTGATTGTTCGAAATGTTGATTTTCCAGAAGCCAATCCACCAACAATATGTTGTACGCCTCTATATAAGAATTTTTTACTTTTCTCCTTTGAAAATAATTGAATGGGTTTTACTCTGTTTTGCCATTCATTATTACTATTATGTAAAAATAAATCCATTTCTTCTGCTACTGTTAGCCAATTAAATTGCAAGTCAAAGTACAGTACTTTCTTTTCCCGATATATTGGTAAACCTTGAGTTTTTTTGATCCAACTATTTGGGATTACCCCTTTAAATTGTAGACTAATATTTTCTTTCATCCTTGTATAAGTAAACGAACCGGCCTTTGCATAATCTATTTTGTTTAATTTTCTCTGTATCGGTTGTAGCAAAATATTTTCATAATCTTCCTTACGATTAGGATCAAATCGCGGTGTTAAAAATTGGATATTTCCTTCATCAGAAATATCGATCAATCGATATTTTTCTGGAATTCCTATATAATTTTCAATCTCGTTTTCCCAATATGATTGACCTGCATAGTGGGAAAATAAAATGCGCAATCTACTAATAATCGTTTTGTCCCGATACTTCGGAATAACTGGTTCATCATATCCTGTAAGTAGCGACCATGCATCCTGTATTTTTAGGTTTTTGTCAACCATACTACAACCAACTGCCATTACTTCAACATTTACAATCGTTGAAGCTAGTTCAACAATATCCTCGTGTTTTTTTAGTCGGTTTAAAATCGCTTGGGTAAGTTCAAGTTCATTAACCCTTTTTCTCATTTTTATAAAGACACCCCTAACACTTTATATACTTCGGATTCAGAAAAAATCTTTACAAGGTGTTTTCGGTCATCATGAAGATAATCTTTAACTCTTTTTTGATATTCAGGAAACAGTTTAGCTCGATAATCAGGAACAATATACCAAACATTATCGTTTAATTCGGTAGCACTTTTATTATTAATATACAGAGCTAATTGATAAGGATTATAATAATCTTTAACATCCAACATGGTAACATTATCAATTGTTTCAACTTTAATATCGTATTCATCAATATTCGGATACATGGTTACCTTATATCCCTTTTTACTCAGTTTGTCGGCTATTCTTAATTCCGACATCCCCGGTAATAAGATGTATTTCTGTATACCCGGTTTCATTCTCAGTAATTTTTCATCTGTTTCATCATAATGTTCGATACTTCTAAAATCGCTCAGCGCGTGACAAGTATTCTCTTTATTACACCGCCAATGGCCGTTTTTCCATTCTAAAGTCCACCCACAATTAGGACACTTTCGGTAATGGTCTATATTTCCCACTTCTTCATAACAAGAAGAAACGAGTTGAATTAAATCTTGGTTACGTAATTTTCCATAAAAATCATATAATTTATAAAAAGGAATCACGGAATGACTCTTATTTGATAGAAATACTCTGATTAAACGATAGGAATCTTCTAAGCTATTTGTTCTACAGTATAATAGAATTTGTTTCATGATGGATTGTTCATATTCTTCTGGAGACTCGATTTCCTCTAAAAAGTCTTCCGCTTCCAATGTGACTCCGAATTCGTTATTTAATAGACTTGCCTCGGGAGGAAAAATACTCTCAAGCCCTGATATTCCCCACTCTTTTGATGGTAATGTTAGGATTTTCATTAATTGATTTATATCTGTAGGCGGGTACATTTGATTTCTTGCACATTCGCTTACCATTAATTTCACCCCATCATGAACCTCTTCTGGTAAACTACCTTTCTGTTCTTCCCATTTTTTAAAACCAATAGCAAGCTTATAAAGCATGTTATAAGGCTGATTCACATATTCCCCTCCTCGTATAATATGTTTAGATTCCTTTTTCAAGGTAATTTCCAATTCTAATTTTAGTAATGTTCTTTGATAACTTCATAGATGTTCGTTCAGATTGTGGGGGGCTAGCCCCCCACAATCTGAAAAATTTTGGTCAAAAGGATGGACTTTTCGTGATGTCCCTAGATAATGATATTAGGATCATTTGGGGAAATTCTTTGCCCTCCTGTAGCCTTTGACTACTACTATAGTCTGTTTCCCCAGTTCTTGTTTGAACTTCTAACCCGCAGGCTGTTCCCTCTATTCAAATTTTAACTTCATAAATTTTAATCCATTGTCGTAATTTTTCTTTTAACCGCTCCCTATATTCTTCCGGCTCAAGTATTTCTGCATCTGGACCATACTTCATAATCCACTGGATAAATTCGAGATCGTCATTCAACGTCACTTCAAAGAGCAGATTGCCATCCGGAAATTCTGTTAGGGTTGGTTTTACATTGAATTCTTCTTCTTTAATGTAACGGGCAATATTTTTACTAAATTTCACTTTAAAACGGATTTCTTTGTCGCCGCGAATGACAGACCATGTATACTGTAAATATTTTTCTAGATTGATTTTATCTCTCGTAAACGTTTCAGCTAAAATTTCCACATTTTGAAAGCGATTTAAGCGGAATGTTCGAATGTCTTTATTTTTATGGCAATACCCGATGACATATAAACGATTGTTTCGAGGAATAAGAAAATATGGATCGATTTTTCGCTTTGTAGTGGCATTTCTGCTTTGTGTATGATAAACAGCCTCAATCGTATACATGGATAGAACCGCCTCGGTTATTTTAGAAAGTATTGTACGATCTTTCATTTCACTATGTAATTTTCCATTTTGAATAACCTTAGAGAAATCCGAAATGACTTTTTTACGTTCAATCTTTTCAGCAGCATGGGTTGCCATCACTTTTTCATAGGCAGAACGGAATGCTTTCGTCTGATATTGTTCAGCCAATAATACGGGAAGTAGGCGAAACGAGTTGTATTCATCTTCATTCCAATTCATCGGATATTGTTTAAAATAACCAATAAATTTATAGCCTTTTCCCCTCCCTTCATTAGAAATCGGAATATTTGCTTCACTTAGTAGTTCAAGATCCCGATAAATAGTCCTTTCCGTCGTTTCACAAACAGCAGCCAATTCTTTTGCCTTAACCCCCGGATGAGACTGGATTAATTGAATGATCCTGAGTAAGCGAATAAGCCGTTCCAAAACTATACCCCCGATCTGTTAGTGGAATTTTCAAATTTATCATATCATATTAATGTGACAACGTGCTGTCAGAGAACAACTGTTTTTTTTGTTTTGTAAAGAATTGTTCATACTTTCATACATTGAGCAAGTTGTTAATAATATTCTTTTTTCAGAACTTGGGTTTCTGCAGATTGTGATGTTTTTATCAAACCAGGTTTTGTCCCCAGTGAAAATATACGGTTGATGGGTGAACGAAAATAATCTTTACACTTATTAATGGCAATCCAATAAAGCCATGTTTTCAAGGAGGATTCCCTATGAAGCTGTCCAATATTTTGATAAACTTTTAGTAAAAAGTCTTGAAAAAGATCATTAGTTTGGGCGTAATTTTTTACATACGTGAAAATCAGCCACTTAATTCCCTTTCCGTAGTAATCAATAATGTGAACGATGGCTTCTTCATCCGTTCCGCGAAAAATAAAATCTCTACTCGGCGTTCCACTCCTTCTCATCCTTTCTGTATTTTCTCATTAGACGAACGATATATGGAAAAAGTCCCGTTTTTATAAAATTATATTTAAAAATATGAAAAAGCCCACGGACTAGACGTGAGCTTTCTTTTAGTATTCACATACAGAACAGTGTCAGGTGCTGTTCGTTTCTGTTCGGTTATAAGACGAGGTAAGTGTTCCTATAACTCTTTTTTAAAGTGAATAAAATAATTTAATGAACCTGGGTTTGCGAGAGAGCCAATGTTCACTGCCTTTTCCACAGGCTCTCCCATCAAGATTTTTTTAATAGGTACCTCTAATTTTTTGCCATTCAATGTTTTCGGAAGTTCTTTTACAGAATAGATTTCATCCGGCACATGCCTTGGTGAGCAGTTTTGACGAATCGTTTGATTAATTCGTGTTTTCAGTTCGTGTGAAAGTTCCATGTTGGAATGTAAGACGATAAAAAGCGGCATATACGAGCGTTCTTCGTCTAATGGGATATCTACAATTAAACTATCATCTACTTCAGGAATACTTTCAAGCGCATTGTAAATTTCACTTGTCCCCATTCGAATTCCGCCACGGTTAATCGTTGCATCTGACCGTCCATAGATGATACAGCTTCCCCTATGCGTAAATTTCACAAAATCACCATGCCGCCAAATATCAGGATAAACATTAAAGTAACTTTCTTTATAACGTTTGCCGTCCCCATCATTCCAAAAATAAATTGGCATAGAGGGCAACGGTTGGGTAATCACTAACTCGCCAATTTCTTCAACAATTTCTTCTCCCTCATCATTAAGCGCTTTCAAATCTGCACCTAATGCACGCGCTTGCAATTCACCTGAATAAACCGGAAGCAATGGACACGGTCCCAGAAAAGCTGAGCAGACATCTGTACCGCCACTTGTCGAAAATAGCCATACATCTTCTTTAACATGTTCATAAACCCATTCAAATCCTTTTTCAGGAAGCGGTGAACCGGTTGAACCAATGCTCTTTAAATGGGATAAATCAAAATGTTCCTTTACTTTCACACCTGCTTTTACACAGGCCATAATAAAGCTGGCACTAGTTCCGAATGTAGTGATTTTGGCTGATTCTACAAACTTCCACAATGTTTCATAATTTGGATAGCCAGGATTCCCATCATATAACACAACAGAAGCACCGGTAAGCAAACCTCCAACCACCACATTCCACATCATCCAGCCAGTTGTTGTATACCAAAAAAACCGATCACCCTTTTTTAAATCCGATTGTAGCACCAGGAATTTCAAGTGTTCTATTAATATGCCACCTTGACTTTGCACAATCCCCTTTGGCTTTCCAGTCGTTCCTGAAGAATATAAAATCCATAAAGGATGGTCAAAAGGGACATGTTCAAAGGTTAACAGAGCCGTAGCATTTTCTTTTAAAATCTTTTCCCATTGGATTGCATTCCTTAACCCAGACAAATCTGGCTGGTCTTTAAGATAAGGAATTATTATCGTTTCATTTAATGTTGGCAACTCTTCTTGAATTTGTTTGACCAGTTCAAGCCTATCGTATTCTTTCCCACCATATTTATATCCATCGACCGTAATCAATACCTTTGGCTCAATCTGACTAAACCGATCAATAACACTTTTTATACCAAACTCCGGTGCACAGCTTGACCAAACGGCACCGATACTGGCACATGCCAAAAATGCCGATAATATTTCATGAATATTCGGTGCATAGGCCACAACTCGATCCCCAGGCTTAATGCCAATCGACTTTAAATGTTGTGCAATGGCAGCTGTCGTTTTTTTCAGTTCTGCCCAAGTTAATTCCCCTATAGGACGTGTTTCGGATTTATAGATGACAGCTACATTTTCAGGTTCTTCATTACGAAAAACATGCTCGGCATAATTTAAAGATGATCCTAAAAACCATTTTACCCCTGGCATTTTCCCACCTGAGATAACTTCATTATAGGGAGTAGATGCCTTTATCTTGAAAAAGTCCCAAATGGCTGACCAAAACCCTTCAATATTAGTCACAGACCAGTCCCACAATTGATTATACTCTTCAAATTTTAGCCCCCTCGTTTTCTCCAACCATATCATGAATTCCCTCATGTTCGAACTGTCTTTAAATTCTGGTGAGGGTTCCCATAGTAATTTTTCACTTTCAATCTTCATTTTATTCCTCCCAAAAAATCCCCTTATAAAATATTTCATAATAATATCTTACTACATTAGTAGTAATCTTATGTTTATATTACAACGAACAGTTCCAATAGTAAATAATTTTTATACATTTGAAATGTTATTTTATATCAAATTAATCAAGTTAATTCTCCACTAGTTTGGTTAAATCCATTAGAAAGGATTTGTAATTTTTAATATTTATTTCGTGTTAAATACTACATGTAACGTAATTTTACTATTGATTTTCTCATTAATTATGAAAGACTACATGCCTTCAATGCTTTTTGGCATTTGGTTTCAAATTATTTTCAAATGAAACTAACACCAAATTGGAAAGTGTAAATATTTGATGTAATTGCATAGGCGGACATACTTTTTAAGGATAGCCACAGTGTTCTTGTCAATGATCCCTATTTTTATAGGAATTGGTAATTAACTTTCATTCTTTTAGACTAAAAGACAAGTAAGATTTTTCACCTTTTGTTAATTATAAGCGCTTACATTATGGCTACATTAATTATTTTCCGATTTTCTCTAATACTAGAGGAGGTGATTTCAATGATTTGATAGAACGGAGATTTATATGAAAACAATATTATATTTAAAGGGGGAGATTATGATTCGTAGTTTCTCAAAAAAATCCTTACTTATTATGATGATTTTACCTTTTTTCATTTTTTATTGGCACGGAGAAACGAAGGTAAATGCTGCAGAACAAACTTCGACAGTTCCTTATGCATGTGAAGCAGATGTACCATTAGTTGGGAAGTTAAATCTTAAAATGAATGTATCTATAACTGCTGATGTACCTGATTCTGTTGCACCTGGGACAGCGTTTACGATTACTGAGTCATATTCTGAGGTAAATTTTGGTCAAGATGCAATTCCAATCTTAAGTTTAGCGGTTAATCCAATTCGGGGAGTTGTTAACACCTTTAATTTGGAATTAGACAATGCGCAAACTGCTGACGGGAATACGATTGTAAACGTAGCGGAAGGCGGACTAGAGATCCCCGAGACACCATACGATAGTAAAGATCAAAATGTATCCTTCCGTGTGCCAGCTGAAGGGGGTATAGATGTTGACTTGATTGCAGGTAATGAAGACACTGTAGTTGTTAAAGCAGGGGAGATACAGACTACACTTTATGGAAATTTACTTGGACAAGATTTAACTATTCCTTCAACTTGTACTCCTACAGGCGATAGTGAATTAACTGTTATACCGATTGAACAACCTGAACCAATCGATACAGTCGCACCAGTTATTACACTAAACGGTAATAATCCACTATACCTCCATGTGGGAGAGACGTATGCTGAACCGGGTGCTACAGCAGTTGATGATGTCGACGGTGATTTAACAGACAAAATTGTGATTTCTGGAGACGTCGATACTTCTAAAGCTGGAACTTACACGGTTACTTATACAGCTACCGATGCGGCTGGCAATATTGCTACAGCTACTAGAACGGTGATTGTTGAAGAAAAAGAAGATGAAGAAGAACCTGTTGATGAAGTTGCTCCTGTAATCACATTGAATGGTGATAATCCACTATACCTCCATGTGGGAGACACGTATACTGAACCGGGTGCTACAGCAGTTGATGATGTCGACGGTGATTTAACAGACAAAATTGTGATTTCTGGAGACGTCGATACTTCTAAAGCTGGAACTTACACGGTTACTTATACAGCTACCGATGCGGCTGGCAATATTGCTACAGCTACTAGAACGGTGATTGTTGAAGAAAAAGAAGATGAAGAAGAACCTGTTAAAGGTGGAACTTGGTTTTATGGTGAAGGAATGCCGGATAATAATTTAGGGAATATTGGTGATTTATATTTGGATACAACATCAGGTGATATTTTCGCCAAAGAAGAGTCTGGGTGGGTATTCCTACTTAATATAAGAGATGATAGTGGAACAAAAGTACTTACTGGTGAAGGTCAACCTGATAAACAAGTAGGTCAGATTGGCGATTTATATCTTGACACAACTCATTTTGATTTGTATCAGAAAACAGAAGAAGGATGGCAACTAATCGTAAACTTAAAAGGTGAAGACGGTAATCAAATTTATTCAGGAGCAGGTAAACCGCATGAAGATATAGGGCAAATCGGAGACCTATATCTTGATTCAGCCACCTTCGACTTATATCAAAAGACTGAAAAGGGTTGGACACTTATTGGAAATATGGCAGGACAAGACGGTAAAGATGGGCAAGACGGTAAAGATGGGCAAGACGGTAAAGATGGAAATCAAATTTTAACCGGAAAAGGAGAACCGATTGCGAATTTAGGTCAAACAGGTGATTTATACTTGGATACTACCACTTTTGATTTATATCAAAAGACCGAAAAAGGTTGGACACTTATTGGAAACATGAAAGGTTTAGATGGAGAAAACGGAAAAGACGGCTTAGATGGGTCTATATGGCTCGTTGGTGAAGGTGCACCAGACGCAGAATTAGGACAACCTGGTGACTTTTATCTAGATAAAGCTACTGGTAATATCTTTAAAAAAGATGCCAAAGAAGGTTGGATTCTTCAAGCCAATATTAAGGGTCCAAAAGGAGAACAAGGTAAAAAAGGTGCAACTGGAACTTGCAATTGTGCAAAAGTTGAAGATGATCATAAGGCAAATCCAAGTACAAATCCTGACAATAACAACAGTGGCAATAACTCTAAAATAACTAATACAAATGGTAAAACATTACCAAACACTGCCTCAAACTATCCATTAATGACTTCAATTGGTTTAATTTTGTTAGCATTTAGCATCGCTTTATTCTTGATGTATAGAAGAATGGGATTGAATAAATCGGCAAAATAATTAACTATTTTCGATGCATGCTAACGGTTTATATTTTAACAATGATAAAAAATTGAAACGAACCTGGGGACAACTCTAGAAGAAGTTACTTTTGGAGACTGTCCCCCGATTTTAATTTATTGCATAATGGAAAGCGAGCAGTTTGGTGGACACCAATTCACACTCTTATTACCACAGTCATTGGACTTTCAACATAAAAGTTCCATTGATCACTACACATCCTCACAAAAAAGCAAGGCTACTGGAAATAAGTTCATGACCAAAATATATAGTATGGTAAGCCACAAAAGTACATCTAGAAATGAAGTTCAACGAAATTATTCGCACATTGTCAGTGGCCTGCAAAAAACCTCTCAATTGTCACGAATTCCTTCGCACATCCTTTCCCTTATTCATACAGCGAAGAAAGTTTACCACTATCGTTTTTAACACCATCAATTTCTAGGTTTACAGACAAACAAATAGACAAATGAAAAGTACACTTAAAAAGTTATAATTTTTAATCGACAGGATTGTGCAAATATTGTATAATTTTTAATATAGTGTAGAAATTAGAGGAGCACATTATGCAAAATAAAACACTAAAACAATCGGTGTTATGTGCAGAAAGACGAGCAACGATTTGGTTTTTATATATTTTTTATATTTCATTTTCTTTATATGATTTAATATACTACTATTTTTTACCGAAATTTCCATGGTTTTTTCAGCAACCATTTAATATATTAAATTTTTTATTATATCTTATATTAATTTTTTTACTCCCTATTTCTATTAAATTAATAAGGAATAATAAATTAGGTTGTATAAAGTATATATATTTTTTCACATATACAATTATAGATACAATCATAAATATTATATATTATTCTGGGAATCATTTACCTTATACGGAAGGAAATATCATTGAAATAGTTGTTATTTTATTCTCACCTATATTCATTAATAAAAAATATTTTTATATAATATTTACCGGTACTCTTGTTAAATTATTAATTATTGGATTGATCTTGAATGATTCTATTGTATTGGTTCCTTCTATTTTAACGATTATTCTTGGAATCGTTTCCTATATTAACCTCCATCGTTTTATGCGTTATACTGAAGCAATTAAAACAGGATATAACCAACAATTAGATGGTATTGTTAAGGGAATTATTACCACTTTAGAACTGAAAGATCCGTATACTCGAGGCCATAGTGAAAGGGTTGCGGAATATGCACAAATTCTCGCTAAAGCATCCAATCAATTTAATGATGACGAATTAAAATCCTTTTACTATGCCTGTCTATTACATGATATCGGTAAAGTGAATATTCCTGATTCAATATTGACCAAGCCGGGCAAACTAACGAAAAATGAGTTCGAATTAATCAAAACCCATCCTACCGTTGGTGCTAAAGCTGTAGAGGATGTGGAAGGGATCGCCGATTTTATGGATGTGATATTACATCATCACGAACGATGGGACGGGAAAGGGTATCCTAATGGTTTAAAAGGAAACGACATTTCACTTGCGGCAAGAATTACTACAATTGCAGATGCTTTTGATGCAATGACTTCCTCAAGGACTTATCGTTCGGCTTTACCACTTGAAGAGGCCTATAATCGAGTATTAGAAGGAAAAGACACTCAATTTGACCCGCAATTAGTTGAGCTATTTATTAAAGTTTATCCATTATGGATAAAAGTCTATAATTCTTATAAATGTGAAGATAAAATAATAGGAGGTGTTATACATGAAAATCCGCAAACTAAAAAAAATTAAGACTACATGTTGGTGGTGTCCTTTCATTCAATGGCCACCACGTTGATTTTCCTCTAAGATGATGGCCTTATTTGTCTAGCACCATTAGAAAATCGCTATTTTTAAACAAAATCCCATTGAAAAACTCGGTGGTGGTATCGTGAACTTAACTTTGAACACAATACTGAAATTATACCCAGTATCAATAATAAAAGATAAAAAAAGCTATATTATCGAGGATACTATTTCAGGGGACTTCTATGAAATGCCTAAAATTTGTGTAGATGCCATCGAGTTTATTAAGCAAAAATGGACACTTGGCCAAATTGAAGCTGAGCTAAAACGGTTATATCCGGATGAAAAAGTTGATATAATTAATTTTGCTAAACAATTGATTGACTTTGGACTTGTCAAAGCAATCGACGAAATTGAGCTTAAAGTGAAAAAAACAAATTTAACAATGTCCGGTTTTTCTTGGGTTTCACCACGTTTTAGCCGGCTTTTTTTTCACAAACAATCCAATAGGATATTTATTTGCCTCACCATGATCAACCTACTGCTTTTTCTAACTAATACGGAGCTTATACCTCATTATGAGGATCTATTTTTGTTTGAATCAATCATCTATAATATGCTTACATTTTCTTTGATATCACTTATCATGATGGTTATCCATGAATTTGGTCATATACTGGCTGCGCGTTCGTTTGATTTGCCCGCAAAACTCGGTGTTGGTCATCGGTTCTTTTTGGTTGTTTTTGAAACTGACTTAACATATGCATGGAGGCTTTTTCCTAAAGAGCGAAATACTTTATATCTAGCTGGAATGTACTTTGAACAGTTTATTTTATTTATTATACTTATCATCAAACTTTTTATAAATTTTCAAGATCCAATTTTATCAGGGATTCTTAACTTGATTATTCTCGACCTGTTCTATAAAGCGATTTATCAATGTTGTTTTTTTATGAAAACCGATATTTACTATATTTTTGAAAACTCCTCGGGATGTTATAATCTTCTAGAAAATAGCAGGCATTATTTAAGTCAGCTATTTTCATCAAACAGAAAAAAAAGACAAGAATGGTTCGAAAATGAAACAAAGATCATAAAAGTTTACAGCGTCTTTTATATCATTGGTGTCGTGTTCATGATAACTTTACTCATTTTCTATATCATTCCGCAAATGTATACGTTTTTAAAGCAGGCAATTATGAATCTCGTTAATCCGCTAGATAGGTGGAATATCATCGAATCTGTCCTTTTCCTTGGATTGTTTACCATGATATTAACTCTTTTACTCTACTCTTTGATAAAGAAATATTGGCATGTAGACCATTAGACAAGGGTAGTACCGTAGTTTTCTTAAATTGTAAAACTTTCGATTACCATGGATTTACACATTTGGTAGAAAATATAAAATTTGCATCATTAATAATTATGTTTGATATAGAACTTTCCATTACCTTATTTATTCAAGAATGAGTTGAAGAAGAGGAGCACGGTCATGTAACAAGTCTGCAGATTGGTGGTCTTTTATTTTACCAAACGGTACTATATATTTGGATTTTTGATAGTTCGCATAAATATTCAGTTTATTATGATCTTAAGTAGTTTAATTTTATGTTGACATTTCTAGTAGGAATTTTAATGATAAGTTTAATCTTACACAGGAGTAAATTTCCTATTCATTTTTTCATAGGTGAAAGTTCATCTTCTGTTACCCATTGATAATTCTTTACTTCATTACCTGTTCTAATATTTGTAAAATTTACCATGTAAACAGTAGTTTGTTTAGCAGATTCAATCGTTGCTCCAGCTCCATTCATTCCTTCCGCATGGTCAACATGTAATAAAACACGATCACCAGGTTTAAATGGCGCAATTCCAGCATGACTAATTTCTTCATGGATCACCCATTTATAATGTTTCACAGGATCACCTACCGTTTTTGGAATATATGTGACTTTGTATGCCGTTGATTTATAAGCTCCTACAATCGTTGCTGTTGCCCCTTTCATTCCCGGCATATGATTAGCATTTATAATAACTTGACTGCCAACAGGATAAGCCGGAGTTTCATTAGCCCTTAAGTATTTATGAACTTCGAAACTCGAAACATTCGTATATACGTTAGCATTATTATCTTCTGCTGTCCCTTCATTTTCCGCACAAGCTGACAATAGAACGATAATTAGCATACTAGCTCCAAATAATTTCATTTATTCCATCCTTTCTCTGCTAAATACCCTACTCAGTTTAGTTATAACCATCTTGATAAAATTCATTCATAACTAGGTAATTGTCCTCGATTCACTATGTTGATATATATGCTGAACATACAAGTAGAAAAAAGATTATGATTTTCCGATTACAAGATAAGCGTATGAGTAGAATGTGAAAAATAATTATCGGGTAACAATTTTATTCTTCTCATTAGTAAGCTAGAGTTATCGTTCATTAATGGTTAGTTTAAGTAAAATCAGTAATAATATAAATACAAACGCATGTTCTATATATCTTTTTTAAGATTTTTGACGAGAAACAGGCTGGTAAAAATAGTTTTATACTACATTTCTTGTTCATATTTTCAAACATAGTTTTACGATGACCTGATAATCCTCACCGATACTTCCACAGAATTAAAGTGACCTAAAAAGCTATAACTCGATCTCAGATCACCTTTCAAACAAAAAAAAGAGGTTTAAACCTTACTAAAAGGTAAAACCTCTACAAAAATATTATGAGTGCCGATGGTGGGAATCGAACCCACACTCCACAAGGGAACACGATTTTGAGTCGTGCGCGTCTGCCAGTTCCGCCACATCGGCAAAATTGGAGGCGGCAACCGGATTCGAACCGGTGATAAAGGTTTTGCAGACCTCTGCCTTACCACTTGGCTATGCCGCCATATTTGAAGCGGAAGACGGGATTCGAACCCGCGACCCCCACCTTGGCAAGGTGGTGTTCTACCACTGAACTACTTCCGCACAGCTGGGCTAGCTGGATTCGAACCAGCGCATCACGGAGTCAAAGTCCGTTGCCTTACCGCTTGGCTATAGCCCAATAAAGTTATATAATGGGGCGATCGATGGGAATCGAACCCACGAATGTCGGAGCCACAATCCGATGCGTTAACCACTTCGCCACGACCGCCATTACTAATAAAATTATGGCAGGGGCAGCAGGAATCGAACCCACACTGGAGGTTTTGGAGACCTCTGTTCTACCTTTAAACTATGCCCCTAAAACAAGTGGAGGGGGACGGATTCGAACCGCCGAACCCTGAGGGAGCGGATTTACAGTCCGCCGCGTTTAGCCACTTCGCTACCCCTCCATTTAATAAATACATGGTGCCGGCCAGAGGACTTGAACCCCCAACCTACTGATTACAAGTCAGTTGCTCTACCAATTGAGCTAGGCCGGCATTATAATTATTTTCCTATATAACCTTCAATTTTTGTTGTACCTCATATTCTTACAACAAAATTCTATGCATCAACTAGACCAGTCGATAAATTATAAAACCTTCTCACTCATTTTAGTTATCATGTTAAACTTAAAAATTACATAATGGTGGCTCGGGACGGAATCGAACCGCCGACACAAGGATTTTCAGTCCTTTGCTCTACCGACTGAGCTACCGAGCCTTATTAATCAAATATAAGGCTATTAACTAATTCGTTATACCATATTATATTATGTACATTCCTTCGATTCAATCATGCTTTAAACCATGATATTTAAAATATTTGAACAAACAATATTTAAAAAACTGGCTTACTGATCTTGATCTATATAAGATTGATTAGCTATAAAAATTATAAGGTTTTTCCAATTTTTGTTCAACTATTATTAAATCATATATGAACAAAACTTATAAGATGGCGGTCCGGACGGGACTCGAACCCGCGACCTCCTGCGTGACAGGCAGGCATTCTAACCAGCTGAACTACCGGACCAAATTGCGGGGATAGGATTTGAACCTACGACCTTCGGGTTATGAGCCCGACGAGCTACCAGACTGCTCCACCCCGCGATAATAATAATTATTTAATATACTCTATGTTCTAAGTTAACTAGGCTATTCCAATTTTGGAAAGTATTCTTATCAAGATTGCAAAATCGGTACTACTTGCAGATTATCCCAAAAAAGTAATGCTCGTTTTTCTATCCCGTTAACATATAATTACATGGTGGAGGTTGACGGGATCGAACCGCCGACCCCTTGCTTGTAAGGCAAGTGCTCTCCCAGCTGAGCTAAACCTCCAAAATGACCCCTACGGGATTCGAACCCGTGTTACCGCCGTGAAAGGGCGGTGTCTTAACCGCTTGACCAAGGGGCCAGTATTAACTATGTATGGCGGAGAGCAAGGGATTCGAACCCTTGAGACAGCTTTTAGCCGCCTACACGATTTCCAATCGTGCTCCTTCGACCAACTCGGACAGCTCTCCAAATAACTCCGCAGGTAGGATTCGAACCTACGACCGATCGGTTAACAGCCGATTGCTCTACCACTGAGCTACTGCGGAAAATTATAAACAAGCCTGGCAACGTCCTACTCTCACAAAGGCATGGCCTTCACTACCATCGGCGCTGAGAAGCTTAACTTCCGAGTTCGGGATGTGTTCGGGTGTGACCTTCTCGCCATTATTACCAGACCATTAGTAAAGCAACAATATGTATTATAATATGTTGTTTAACATTTTGCAAGAGAAATTTTCATTCTCTCAAAACTAGATAACGTAAGACAAAGCACCGGGTATAACTTTCTTTAATTATTTAGCTATGGCTCTCAGCATCTAGCAAATATCGCTAAATGGCCGCCTTCGCTTTTCATTTAGGTTAAGTCCTCGAACGATTAGTATCCGTCAGCTCCACACGTCACCGTGCTTCCACCTCGGACCTATCAACCTTGTCATCTTCAAGGGTTCTTACTTCCATAAAGGAATGGGAAATTTCATCTCG
>Ga0207789_1000167_pt1 | contig 46482 bp, 42 predicted proteins | sample HigsolmetaGSP12D_FD_184840 | JGI IMG/M metagenome (GOLD analysis project Ga0207789, IMG submission 184840) | High solid enriched microbial communities from the Joint BioEnergy Institute, USA - SP1-2-D (SPAdes) | ecosystem: Engineered > Bioreactor > SSF (Solid state fermentation) > Aerobic >...
GACTTATGGTCAAAAAGACAAAAGAACAAATGCATATCTACAAATAAAAAAATAAAAAACTCCTCAAAAACACGATTATACAGCTGTTTTCGGGGAGTTTTTGTTCTTTTGACTGTCAAAGTCGGGACAAAAATAAAAACAAATATTTGAAGATTGGTGATTACATCATTTGTGACAAAATCCCGATTATAGAGCCTAATATAGCACCAAGCACTGGGATAGCCACATACATCATTTTTTTTCGAAAATCTTTTTTTCTTGCTATCTCTTCAGGCGTCATCCAATTAGACATTTATATCCTCCAAATATATTATTTATAGACTAATTATAACGATTTCCTAGTATTAATTACATATGAAAAAATACCTATATTTCTACAAGTTAACAAATATTTGCGATATTAACTATGAATAATATATAAGTTTGTCGACATAATGACGATATATATTATAAAATATAGAAAAATGGGGAAAGGGATTTACTGATGGAAATATTCGTAGCACGACAACCAATCTTTGATATCAACCATAAAATTTACGGTTATGAATTATTATTTCGAAAATCTTTCGACAATCATTCGGCAGAATCCAATGATGATTCGGCTACAGCTGACGTTTTGGTCAACAGTTTTCTTAACTTCGACCTAGGTGAATTGACAAATCATACTTTTTGCTTTATCAATTTCACGGAAAATTTATTGCTGAACGGTACACCGGAAAATTTCCCCCCTTCCAAACTCGTTATCGAAATTTTGGAAACGGTTTATCCAACGGAAGAAATTATCTCTGCCTGCCAAAAATACAAAGCCTTAGGGTATAAAATTGCTCTGGATGATTATCAATTAAATATTCAGGACAAAAATTCATTTAAAATATTACCATTTGTTGATTTGATTAAAGTTGATTTTCGAACCACCGGAAAACAAATGCGGAAACAAATGCTCATATTAAAAGACTTTTTCTCTATTCAATTTTTAGCCGAAAAGATAGAAACAGAAGAAGAATATCTTGAAGCCTGTGCAGAAGGTTTCGATTATTTTCAAGGTTATTATTTTCAGAAACCGGTTGTGCTTTCTCGAAAGGATATTCCGACATTCTTTCATAATTATATGTTACTAATCGAAGAAACAAAAAAACCTGAACCAGATATTGATTATTTGACAAGAATTATTGAAAGCGATCTCTCCTTTTCTTTTAAACTAATAAAATTAATTAATAATCATTATCGGCGAAATTTTAAAATTGAGTCGATTAAGCAGGCGATCATGATTTTAGGTTTAAAAGAATTCAGACGTTGGTTATATATTTTATCCATTCGTGATGCTTCAGGCCAAAAAGATCCAATCATTGAAAATCTAATTCATAATAGCTTGATTAGGGGAAAATTCTGTGAGACTATTGCCAAAAAGATAAAACTCCGAGAAGAGCCGGCAAGTTATTTTTTAACAGGATTGTTTTCTTTAATTGACGAAATTCTCCAAACACCTATGACCACCCTTGTAAAAACTTTACCATTAAAAGACGAAATTATTGATGCTCTGTTAGGAAAAGAAAATCAGTTTTATTCCGTATTAACATTGATTATTGCGATTGAAAAGACAAATTTGGATCAAATAAGCAAGTTGGCTGAAAAAATGAATATTGCTGATAAAGCGATTACAGAAAGCTATTTAGAAGCAATTAAGTGGAGTAATCAATTTTTTTAGAAGATAAGTCTTTAAGAGGGTGGATAGTTTTAGGAGACGGAGATTTACCGATTCCAAGTTGTGAAGTCGTACCTCTTACTAGAGTTTTAAAGGGGAAGGGGCATAATCCCCTGACCCCTAAAACTGATAAATTTCCTTATATTTTTCTGTTAAATAGTTGAGCAAATATTTGGGATTCGGTCCTTCACCTGTTACATCCTGCAAAATCTCTAGCGGTTTTTTTGTTTTTCCAAATTGATGGATGTTTTGATTAAACCATTCTTTAATTTTATCAAGTTGACCGGAAATCAGTAGTTCATCAAAATTTGGTAAATCTTTTAATAAAGCATGTTTGAATTGAGCCGCGTATATATACCCAAGTGCATAGGAAGGAAAATAACCAAAACTCCCACCGGCCCAATGGACATCTTGTAAGACACCGACACCATCATGTTCTGGTTCAATGCCCAAATATTCTTTATATTTTTCATTCCATATTTTTGGTAAATCCTTTACTTCAATCTCATTATTGAACAATGCCTTTTCTATTTCATAACGAATGATAATATGTAACGGATAGGTAACTTCATCTGCTTCAATCCGAATCAATGACGGTTTTACTTCATTAATCGCCCGGTAAAAGTCAAGCAAAGGAACATGGTCGAATTGCCCTGGTGCATAGGATTTGAGCAGATCATAATTTTTCTTCCAAAACGATAGATTTCTTCCAACAAAAATTTCATTAAATAATGATTGAGATTCATGTATTCCCATTGATGTCCCTTCAGCAAGCGTCGTTCCAGCTAATTCTTTTGAAATGTTTTGTTCATATAATGCGTGCCCGCCTTCATGGATTGTACCAAAAATAGCGACACGGAAATCATTTTCTACATATCTCGTTGTTACGCGAGCATCGCCAATATTTAAGGTAATTTGAAAAGGGTGGACCGTTTCATCTAAGCGGCCTGCGTCAAAATCATAGCCCATTTGTTTTAAAATTTCGATGCTGAAATCTCGCTGACGATCCTTTGGAAAACGGTTATAGATGAAAGATGTATCAAAAGTTTTCCCCGAATCTTTAATTTTTTGCAAAAGATTACGTATACCATCACGTACAACTTCAAAAACTTCATCTAATTTATCAACCGTCATATCTGGCTCATACATGTCCAATAACGTATTGTACTTATATCCTTCATAACCCCAATAGTCGATAAAACGTTTTGTTGTCGCCACTAATTCCTCTAAATATGGACGAAATAACTCAAAGTCTCTCTTTTCTTTCGCCTCTTCCCAAACCGACTCCGCTTTCGTTTGTAAAGTTACATATGTTTGGTACTCGTCAAGCGGGATCTTTTTCTTGCGATCATAAGTTTTTTTACAATCTAAAGCAGTTTTTAATGCAATTTCAGAAACAGTCGGTTCTCCTACTTCAATTAATTTTGTAATGTATCTATTCATTTCCTCTGAGGTTTGCATTTGATAAACCTCTGAGGAGAGAATGCCAATCACTTCGGAGCGACCATCTACACTTTTTTTCGGTGCTCCGGTTCGTAAATCCCAGTACATGACATTCATTGCCTCTTGATATGCCGTAATTTTCTTAACATAATTTAAAAACTTCTCTTCAATTAATTTAACATTTTCATTTGTCATAGCCTTCCCCCCATAAATATTATTTTATATTTTAACATAAATTTACGAAATATTTCTCTTTTTTGGTAAAGAAAACACGAGTCGCGCTCTAATCGCGACGTACAAACACTTAATTCGCATTGTTTTTCAGTGGCTTTTCGTTTACTCTTGCTCTGTTTTAGCAAAATAAAAAGCAATCGAATTTGATTGCTTTTTATTTACGCATTAGCGTACTAATGGGTGTTGTCAACGAATATTGCATGGCTAGTTGTAAATTTTGTTCCGCTTCTTTAATCATATCTAATGCCTCGTCCGAAATGTTTTCTGATTGCAATTGCTGATATGTCGCTTCTAGTGCTTTTGAAATTTTTGCAAAATCAAGATTCCGCTTATCCATCGTCCATCCCTTTCTAATAACCGGTGATAATACTATTATAGACGGTGGTAGGGAAAATATTCCTTGATTGGAAAATCCAAATCTCTTTCATTTTCCTTATCATTCGCGTTTCTTTGGTCCAAAATATTGATAATAATCCGTTTTAATAAAGCCGTTAAATAATTTTCGCTTTTTTGTCGCCTTTTTTCCATATAACTCTTCAAATTTTTCGTTTGATGTAATTAAATAAATGGACCACGTGTCGAGGATTTGTAATGTTGCACCAAGTTCCCTGTACAACTTTTCAACTTTTTCTTTTTCACCTATCCGTTCTCCGTATGGAGGGTTGCTGACGATGACACCATATTCAAGATTGGTACGAAAATCGGTCGCTTGCATTTGTTTAAACGTGATGATGTCCCCGAGTCCAGCTTCCATGGCATTGGCCCTTGAAAATTCAACCATTTTATGATCGATATCCGATCCAAAAATTTGTAACGGCCGACCATAATCCGCCAGGTCTTCTGCCTCCGTCCTTACTTCATCCCAAACCCTCGAATTGATCCAAGGCCATTTTTCACTAATAAAATCTCGATTGAAACCAGGCGCAATATTTTGTCCAATTAATGCCGCTTCAATTGGAATTGTTCCTGAACCACAAAATAGATCGACAAACGGCCGATCCGCTGTCCAGTTAGTTAACAAAATTAATGCAGCCGCCAACGTTTCTTTTAATGGAGCCTCACCTTGAAATGCCCGATATCCTCGTTTATGTAATCCTGCCCCTGGTCCGCTTGTATCGATCGTAATCGTTACGTTGTCTTTTAAAATTGAAACTTCCACAGGTACTATCGGTCCGTTTTCCTGGAACCAAGTGATTTGTTTATATTTTATTTTTAATCGATCGACGATGGCCTTTTTAACAATGGCTTGACAGTCCGGAACACTGTGCAAAGTAGATTTTACTGATTTCCCAGAGACGGGAAACGCACTGTCCACATTGATAAATTGTTCCCATGGGAGATTTTTTGTTCCCTCAAACAGTTGTTCAAATGTTGTTGCTCTAAACTCACCAACAATAATTTTTACCCGGTCTGCCGTACGAAGCCAAAGATTACTTTTGGCAATCGCATATTCATCCCCCACATATGTAATTTTTCCGTTATCGACTTGGCATTCGTAGCCCAGTTTTCTCACTTCTTTTGCGACAATCGCTTCTATTCCCATTGGAGCTGTAGCAAGAACTTTTAATTTGTTCATTTCATCACCTTTACTTATTATTAACCCGATTCAACGTAAAAAATGCTCCCTTTCAAATTGGAAAAGGAGCATTTTATCCGTTTTATCCGTTAATAACGTTCTGTAAGCCATGTTCTGTACCATCGTACTACAAACGATTGTAGAAATCTCGTACTCCGGTGGTAATCATCTATCTGCAAGAGCTTGACTCTCACCTTTCTCTTAAGTTGAATTCCTCAGAGAAAGTTCCCCTACCATTATTTGGGTTTCTCGCTTGTGGGGTTTACCTCGTTCCACCCTTGTCATTTCTTCCAAGGCTACGTCACTGTGGCACTTTCAAGGTAATAGAGTCATATCCGAAGACTTAGACCCGTTCCCTGCCGTCAGCCCAGTCTTAACCAGACTGCCCTAGCTTATTGTTTCGCTAGGCACAAACACTACGGGCATCTCAGCACCGTGCGAGCATGGACTTTCCTCAGCATTATTGCCGCGATTACCCGAACGTTATTAACATGACACGTATACATTATAAAAGAACTTCTTCAAAAATACAACTGGTATTTTCTTCTATCATAATGACTGATAAGCAAGATTAATTTTAATAACTGTTTATATTGTGTCTTAAAAGTCCTCATTGATATTATATACAATATGAACTTAATAGGAATTACCAGTCTTTTCCATTATATAATTTATCTCCAAAAACATGTTTTTCCAAATTACTTAACCTTTTTAAGATATCAAAATTCGTTGCACCAGTCGTTTGTACAGGCTGTCTTCGCGCTTCTTCCAATTGTTTTTTTAGTTTCTGGTTTTCGATTACAAGTGTTTCAATCTCTTTATTGAAATTTTCATAATCCTTTATAATGATATCTAAAAATTGATCAACTTCTTCTTGGTTATATCCACGCATACTAGTTTTAAATTCTTTTTCTAAAATATCCTTAGGTGTTAATTGAATATTGTTTGTTATCAAAGTTTTTCACCTCGATCATGCTCATCATTAATCTTATTCTTTCAAAAATACATTTCTTTGTCAATTTCATACATGCTGTTTCAATCGTCTATCGTTTTTATGTAATCATTGATATACATTATTATATTATAAAATAGAAAAAAAGGGGCGAAAGAACTATTGTGGGGGCCGAAATTTTTCATCAGCCCCATATTTCTCATTTAGGTTAACAACAAAACGGTCTTCTCGGATGTGGACAGCAGCAATTCAAATGCTGATGGCATACTTTATTTACCACTGAATGGGTATGCGGACAATAATGTTGGTGCTGGAACATATGTTGGTTGACAGTGGTTGTATGTGTAGGATGAATATGCGGTACGATATGTGTAAATTGGTTTGTATTTACATATTGTTTCGTTGGATACACCATCGGCGGCAATACATTGGGTGGAAATGCAGGCATACATATACTCCCCTTTCTGCTGGTTGATTTCCTTATACATTAATAACCTATGTCAAAACAGGGGAACATGTACTAATGAAAATACCTATTTTCAACTTTGAAACCACCATCATCCCTACTAGTATAATACCTTCATAATCAAACTTTTCTCATTTTTCCTTTCAAACGAAGAATTCTTTTTTCTAGTTCTTCCAGCAATTTATTATTTTTACCATCCAATATTTGAGTTGATTCATACTCTTCTTTTGCCAATATGCAAAATTGTAATGCCTTTTCAAAATCCTTGTTGACATGCTCTTGTACTTTTGCTAGCTCGATGCAAGCATCTATTTTCTCGATCCCGTCACCCTGTTCAATGATTTCTTGCCAAATCGCTACTGCCATGTCCCGCTTCTTTTGTTTTTTATATTGGGTGGCAAGATCATACATCCCCTTCCATTTTTCTCTACCCCGTAAATTTGTAATTGCCTTTTCATATACTTGAATGGCCGCATCCCTTTCATTTAAAGCAGAATACCATTTACCGACTGCCAATTTTTCCCTATCTGTTTGATTCGTATCAAGTCCTAATAATTGATAGGAAATATGTGTGTATAAAATGATTAGGGATAGTACATCTTCCTCATTATGCTCCATTACCTTTACAATTCCATCCAACTGTTTGGATTGAAGAAAATCAAAATAAATGATGGGTGCTAAATATCCCGGAACATCCTCTTCCCTTTCGATTCCCAATATCTCTTTCTCAACGATTGTGAGTTTCACAGATGGTAATTTATCTTTCCATAATCTTCTTGATGCATGCAATAAATCAAAATGACCAAATGCCGGAAGCTTTGGTACATGTTCTCTAATCAATGTATGTCTTGTTTTCACTTGTGGCCAATCAAATGCTTTTCCATTATACGTAACAAGTGTAGTATAATCAACAGATTTCAAAAAGCTGTGATAAAGCGGAATTTCCCCTCCAGGTTCAGGTAATAAATGCTGTTTCACAACGATCTCATCATTATCAATAAAAGCATAACCTAACAGAAAGATTGTATTACCTACTCCACCACCGAGTCCTGTCGTTTCCGTATCAAAGAAAAATAAATCTGTTGGCTGATACCCCTTTGCAGATAAAGGGTGGAGAAGAGAATGATTTTGCCAAGCATCGACGACATTAAGATAATCAGAAAATGTATATTTCCCTCTTTGTGTTTCAAGAGGAAAACGCACTTCACGGATAAGACAATATTGATCATCTAATATATATGGAGTAACCCCGAATTTATGCCATTTTTCCAAATTTGGTATATCGATATGTTCTTGTTTTGCTTCTGACTGTAATTTCTGTTTCTTCATTTCTGTTGGTAAGTACGACTGATAAACAGCTAACTTGTTTTTTAACTTCATTTAAGCCACCTCAGATAAAGAAGACTTGGCAAGTGCCAAACCTTTAGACGGGCAAAGCCGCTATTAACTTATACTAAAATCCTAAAATTTCTCATTCCGTAAAATTCACATTTGAACATTTTATCCTTTCTTAACGGATAAAAAAGCATTCAGAAGGGTAATGGCATCTTTTTTGCCGTTTTGTGATATACCGTCCGTGCCAATACATGAAGGACAACCGTTCTCACATGGGCAATTTTTTATCATTTCCCTTGCTTCCAGAAAAATATCCGTTATTTTATCGTAAATTTGATCGCTCAAGCCTACACCGCCCGGATAGCGGTCATATAAAAAGATAGTGGGTTTTTCATTATGACTTGATTTCAATTGCGGTGTCACATACACATCGCTCGGATCACACATGACATACATCGGCACCATATTTTTTAATACATGTGTCACGCCTAGCAACCCTTGTTCCAGACGATCTTTATGCCAATCCGGCTCATCCTTTAATGAAATCCATGTGGAAGTTGTATGTAATATTTGTTCTGGTAAATGAATCGGACCAGAACCGATATTTTCATGGGTTTCAAATTTAATCTTTTTAAAAATTGTCGCCATCGCTTGTACCGCAACATCCCCATATTGAATTTGTGCGGCAAAAGTTTCTCTTTCCTTATCAACCTCTAAAACTTTCAAATCTACAGCTAAGTTTGCATCTGTATAATAATCTGTTTGTACTTCACGGACAAATGCCTTTTTTTCCTCCCAGTCTAATTTTTCTACTTGATATTGAACTCCTTGATGCATGTAGATTGCCTCGTCATGGAGAAGTGTTAAAGCACTAAAGGTATCCATTTCTCCGATTACATGTACATGGGCAATGTTGGTTTGATCAATAATGACCACATTTTCCTGGGAAGCGGAACGGAGACTGATATTATGAGCGGGAAATGAATCACTCATCCAATAATATTTATACCCGCTGAAAACAAGAACTTTTTGATCAAGCAGGTAATCGAGTACATCTTCCACATCAAGGCCGCCAAATGTTTCTCCTTTTTTAAATGGTAATTCGAAAGCTGCACATTTTATATGGTCAACTAAGATAATTAAATTATCCGGGTTGATTCGGGCAACTTCCGGTGACTGTTTGAAAAAATATTCCGGATGATTAATAATGTATTGGTCTAATGGGGCTGAACTGGCGACATACAAAATTAACGCCTCTCCATGTCTTCTTCCTACTCGCCCAGCCTGTTGCCAAGCGCTCGCAATCGTACCGGGATAACCGGTCATGATACAAACTTGCAGTTGTCCGATATCAACGCCCAGTTCCAACGCATTCGTGCTGACCACACCATAAATATCTCCATTTCTCAGTCCTCTTTCGATTTCTCTTCGCTCTGTCGGTAAGTAACCGCCACGATATCCGCGTATCCCCTTTAGTCCAATCTTATCTTTGATCAACTCTTGTAAATACGTTAAAATAATTTCCACACGGACCCTGCTTTTCGCAAAAATAATCGTTTGAATTTTATTATTCAAAAACTCTCCAGCGAGTTTCCGAACTTCCAAAGTCGCACTTCTTCGGATATTCAATTGTTTATTTACAATCGGAGGATTATAAAAAACAAAATGCTTTCTTCCGCTCGGAGCACCATTTTGATCAATCAAATGCATAGTTTTACCTGTTAATGCTTCGGCCAGTTCTTTTGGATTGGCAATGGTCGCAGAAGTACAAATAAACACGGGATCACTCCCGTAAAAATGACAAATCCGTTTTAACCGACGAATGACATTTGCGGTATGGCTCCCGAATACACCACGGTAAATATGTAATTCATCAATAATAATAAACTTTAAGTTTTCGAATAGAGAGACCCATTTTGTATGATGCGGCAAAATTCCGGAGTGAAGCATATCCGGGTTGGTAATGACGATTTGACCTGCTTTGCGAATTTTTTGCCGAATATTTGCCGGTGTGTCCCCGTCATATGTATAACTTTTGATTTCAATCCCCGCTTCATCAATCAATTCATTTAATTCACTTTTTTGATCATAGCTGAGTGCCTTCGTTGGAAACATATATAATGCTCTTGCTTCAGCGTTCTCCAAAATCGTTTGCAAAACCGGAAGATTATAACAAAGTGTTTTCCCACTCGCCGTCGGGGTTACGGCGGTAAAATCCATTCCTTTCATACCATAATCAAAGGCTTCCCGTTGATGACTGTATAAAGAGGTGATTCCCCGCTTTTCTAATGCAGCCTGTAATCTAGGATGCAATTTTTCAGGAAATGGAACATCATTAGACTCCTTTCCTTCTATCGTTTCCCAATGGACAATATTTTCGTTAATTTCTTTTGTTTGTTTCATCCAATTGATGATATCTTGTAATTGACGCTTACCTAGCATCCACTTCACCCTCTGCAATGATACCAATTTTCCTTTTAATATTTATTATAACGAATACACGTTCCTGTTTCAAAAATAATTTAACATACCAACATAGTACCATTAATCTAACACGATTTTTATTATTATTCATATATTATATCGGAAATATAATAAAAAGTGGGGTGGAAAACATGGATGAACAATTACCGGAAAAAAAGGACAGCCGTTCAAATGAAGCGTCTCCATTTTCCCATATTTTTCAAGACCGACCTTTTCGTAATATTTTAGAAACCATTGATCAATTTTTTCTAAACTCCAATTTAAAACCAGGATTCAAAGTTAATGTTCAAGAAGATGTTGATAAATATATCGTATACGCAGAATTACCCGGAGTAAAGAAGAGTCAAATTGACATTCATATTTTGGAAAGAAGCATTACCATAACTGTGAATCGGTTAGAAAGTGAGACAATTCAAAACGATAAAGCCAAGTCCTTTACGAAGATACATGAATATGAAAAAGCTAGCCGGACGATTCCATTTTATCATCCAATTCAATCAAAAAACGCCAAAGCCAAATACAATGACGGTTTATTATCGATCATTCTACCAAAACAATCCGGGAAAAAACTGAATTTAGAAGATTGATGTTTCCAAAAGCGAAGATAATGTCTTGCTAATACCGATTAAATTCCGCTATTTTCTGATAATATATAGCAATTGGTTTTTCGCCAATTGCTTTTCTTATATTCATTGGAAGAACTTGCTCTCAGCACCTCACTTCAATTTAAATAATTGACTAAATCCTTTTAGCAAAGAAGAAAATTGATTGATTACTCCCATAAATTGACCTGCCGTTCCCAACATTTTATTTAAATCGATCGTTCCATCTTTATTTTTAAACGATTGAACAAAGCTATTCATCGGGCTCTGGGGAAAATATTGCTGCGAAGTCGATGTCGATAAACTAAAATTTGGTAATAACTGATTGGAAAAATTTGGAATTTGATTATAAAGTGGGTATAAAGGATCATCTAAAAATTGAGCAAACAGGATATCGTTATTATTGGGCGGAAAAAGGTTATTTTGATTAATAAATGCACTCGGTGGCAATACTTGTCCGGGTGCATCGCCGGCAAACATTCCCTTTAGACATAGAACCATGCAAAAATGGCGGTGGGAATATGTTTACACCTGCAGAAAATTGCGGGTTAGCGTTCATGTCTATATAATTTTTTGACATTCCGAACGTATCAGAGATCGCATCATATTTTCGAGGAAAAAAATGGTTATGTGGCAGATGATACATACATATCAATCCTCCTCATGAACTCCATCATATTGTATGATCATTTGCCTAACCATGTGAATTAAAAGTTTTGTGAAATTTCATTTTCATCTATTTCTCTTTGTAATTTTTCTAAAATATAATGGATCGAATGGAGACGATGTTTAAAACGGGAATAGCTTGTTTTTGGAAAAAAAGCTTGCACACTAATTTCTTTAATATTCTCAATAGTGGCATCGATTTGTTGAATATATAAGTGTTTCGGATGAGCAGTGGCAATGAATTTCTTTGCCAGTTCCCCCCATTCTTCTAAAATCAAATGGACTTCATCAACAAACGGTTTAATAACCGTATAAAAATCTTTGTTTTCTCCCGTTTCCCGAGCATGTTCATAAATTTGATCCATTTCCATAACATATTGATTTAATTTTTTCGTTGCTAACACAAGTTGGTTTTTGTCCATATATTAAACCTCCTATTCATCCGATTATATCATAAGAAAAGAAAACCCGTTGATTACCAGGTTTTCTCTAATAGTATACTGATGGAAATGTCATCATAATAAATTAAAATATAAAGTTTGAACAATTTTTTTACATTGACGCTGCCTGTTTCATGAACACCTCCGTATTTCTCACATGGTAATCCGTTCGTATTTCTTTCGTCAATTTATTCATTTCTTTTTCTACCGAAGAAATATTTCTTGAAAGACTTCTTATTTGTTCATTTACTTCTTCCTTTACAACAAAATGGATCTTTTGTTCCACTACCGCTATTTCCATTTCCAAATGCTTGATTAATTCCAAAATTTTACTCGTTTTCACTGTTTTATTGCTATCCATTTGAATCCCCCCAACCTTCGTTATTATGTTATTTCGCCCAATATTTTTCACTTCCTTCCTGTTTGACAAAACTAGAAGAAATTCGTCAAACAAAGAAGGATTTTGACAAATATTCAGAAATCATTGTCAAAGAATGTTTCCTGAGCTTTTGCTCATACTAATGATAGGAGGTGGAGCCGATGGAAAAAAAGAAGAAACAAAATCGTGCAACTGCAAAAGAAAATCATGCAGAAACTGAAGCTGCTAAAGGAAATCCAAAACTAACTGGCCCGAACCGTCCATCCACTTAACTTAAAGGAGGACACCACTATATATAGATTTTCCCCCATCGTGGTGTCTTCTCTTCTTTACAACTCATTCCATCGCAACCATTCCTTCAAGTTTAACAATCATTCAATTTCTATATGTTTTAGGGTTATGGTTATTTCTCTTATATTTAACTGCATTGAATTGAAAAAGTTTCTGCAAATAAAAAGATACTGTTTGAAACAATTTTTTTTGATAAAATAGTTTTGGTACTCTTATATCAAGTTCTATTCATTGATAATAAGGGCATACAATAATCGGTTTTTGCCACCGTTTTCCAAAATAAATGTCGAAATATGAAAAGAAGATAGTAAGTGAAACAAAGATCGCCCGATTCTCGACGAATAATGATATAAATAAATTGATATATATGGGTATGCATTTTTTAAAAAAACTCGGGCGTCCGAACCTTTAGGCAACCAAAGGGCCGAAGTTCAGCGAAAAAACATTTTCGCTTGCGAGGTAATGCTACCGAAGTCTCTTGTGCACTTATGCGTTAGGAAAGTAGAAATTGAAAAATTTCTACTTTCCTATTAGCTAAAAATCATCTAATAAGTCCGTTCATAAGTCAAAAACTAATACGTAGGATATTACTTAGTCAACAAGGAGGCATACAAATTACCTTCCAAATCACACCTATTCAATTCGGCGTTACAGGAAAGTAATCCATCAAGAAAAGATCATTTAAATTCATCGAAGCAACAATAAAATGACCCAAAATCATTTGTTCGTGATATATTAACTATATTGTCTTTTCTTGTTGTTTTGTAAAAATGTTGGATTAATTGCCTCTTGTCATCATTCAACGAGGTGGTAACATCCTTGTAACAATTCGGTAGTTTCTTCGACTAAAAAGCAATCGGGCGAAAGATTGCAGTAATGAAGGTTTAACGAGGTGGTAAGTTTGGAAATCCATTATCCGAATGGAAAAACATTTCAGTTTAAAAAAGAGGATAGAAAAATAAAAGTAAAAAAATTTCAATACGGAAATCGTGGGATGACTCTGGAAGATGATCTTAATGAGTCCAATAAATATTATTTGACAAATAAGATTGCAGTTATTCATAAAAAACCGACACCGATACAAATTGTTCAAGTCGATTATCCGGAACGCAGCAAAGCAGTAATAAATTATAGGTACAGTAAAGGGCTAAATTATATTATTCAATAGAAAAAATATTTATAAACGTTGATATAACAATGAATATAGCCACAAGAGTATTTCACCCCTTTATTAAATAAAGGGGTGTTTTAAATTTATTTAAAATGATACTATTAAATCATAATTACTTTACAGACTCTGTATAGACTCTAAGTAGACTCTACTACAACTACAACATTTTAGTGTTTTTTGTTGTAGTAGTGTTGTTGTAGAGAAGTATTAAAAAAGTGACCTTTTTCGAAAGCATAAAAATGGGGTGAAAATGTTGAATAATTTTCTGACTGTAAAACAAGCTGCCAAGTATTTAAACAAAAGTGAAGAAACAATTAGGCGTTATCTACGTAAAGGGGATTTCCCAAATGCAAAAAAAGAATCCGATACACAAGGATGGAGAATACCTATAGATGATTTGAAAAAGATTCCTTCAAAGGAAAAAAGTACAAATTTTCAATACCCTAATGATTACTCAGCAGGTACAAGTCATGAAAAAGTTAGTGAGACAGTTGCTTTAGCTTATAAAACTGTTACTTTAACTGACCCTTCTGAAGAATTGGTTGGGATTTTATCACATATTGGTATTCATAGAACACTTGAAATATTATTAATTATGCAACTCTCACCTACAAAAGTTAAGAATCCTCCTGCATTTATTAAAAAAGCAATAAGCAAAGGTTGGACCACTGATACCGTACCCATTAAGCAAAATAGAAATGTGGCAAGAATTCAATCCGTTCCACAATCCCAACCGGAAAGGAAAATTCCTTTTTATAATTGGTTAGAAGACTAATTATATAGCACAAAAAATCAATATGCCCGGAGGAAAAAGATGAAGAACATATCAATGAATGAACTATCCAATGTCGAGTTTGTATGCAGAAAAGTAATTGTAAAAGACAAGATAGTAAATACAGTTTCGGAAAGGGAAACTGTACTTATCTGTATAAAAAGAAAAGATACTTCCTTATTACTGCCTCATCCCCTTTCTTACTTTATTTTACAAGAATTTGAGTATAAAGATGGCTCTGTTAATACATATCTTGCGTTTGCACGAACTGTATGTAGATTTATGAACTTTGTAATTTCAAGGATTCAAGAAGGTGCAGAAGACTATCAATTCCTTAGAGAAAAAGGAATATATGGTTTAAAAAGGTTTCATGGGGTTGAATTTTTGAATCATAAAACTTCTGAAAAAAGGAAAAGAAATACAGTAAAAGACTACGATTATCATTTAAGCAGGTTCTTTGTTTTCCTTCTAAAAAAAGGATGGTTAGATGAAAAGTTTACCTATCAAACAAATGAAAACAATAATGTAACTACAATATTTAATGATGTAAATGGATTAACAAGGTATATACCTAGTAAAATTGAGACGGGTGTTATTCGAAAGGCCCATAAACTAAAAGATTTCGGTAAAAATAGATTTAGTTTAGTACCACTTTTTGTGCAAACTGCTACTGAGGTAGCTCCTGACATTGCTCTTGGCATTTGCTTTGAATTTTTTGGTGGCCTTCGTAGAGGTGAAGTTGTCAATATTACCAGAGCAAACATTCACGAAAAGCCAAGAAAATCATTAGTTATCGATATCCGAGATAACCGAAAAAAATTATTTTCAAGATTAAAAGATACGAGTAACGAATACCCTAAACGATTAAGATATTTAGATCCATCATTGGCAAGGCAACAGATATACACGAATGAATTGGTTTGGAGAGTATATTATCAACACTTAAAACAAATGGACATAGATTTAAAAAATGGTAAGTTAAATACATATAAAATGTTTCAGCCTCTATTTTACGACTCCTATGGACAACCAATGTCAGCTAAAGTTTTTGAAAAAAGATTTAAAGAAGTTAAAAAAGCCTTCTTAGAAAAGATTAAAATGCATGAGGATTACCTCTTGTTCAAAGAAAGTAGTTGGAGTACGCATATTGGGCGAGGTTGCTTCACTAATTTATTAATGGATTTAGGTTTTTCCGTTACACAAATAGCAATAGCAAGAGGCGATACAAATATAGATTCAGCAATGGAATATGTAGATTCAAAACTTTCCCACGAAGCAACAAAAACAGCTATGAACTTACTGAATAATTTATCACACGAACAATATGGTATTTTTGATAAAGATATGTTAAAGGAAATTAAAGCAAGAGGGAGAATTTATGGAGAATCGAGAGTTGAAATTGAATACTATTAAAAATATAAGTACATCTATAATTGAGAAAGATTACATAAATATCGGTCAAATGGCACGGTCTCTTGGCTATAAAAAACATCCAGAGCAGAAGCAAATTGAAGAAATAATAGATTTTTGCCAACAAAATAATATTGAGGTTATTCAAACTGAAACTTTTATTAATAGAAATAAACTATTCTTTAAGTCTTCTGACGTTGACACCTTTCTTGAAAAATACATATCAGCTGATTCACTAGTAAAGACGTATGGTATTACCTACAGAGAATTATATAAGATTCGAAACTATGGTCTTTATAAGAATATGGAAACTATTAAAATTGGCAGAAAGATTTTTCATCCAAGACAAGAAATAATAGATGCCATAGAAATCCGAAAAAATTTAGAAACTGATAATTTTTTTAGCTCAGATGAAGTAAGAGAAAGACTTGGGATTGCAGATTCACACCTTTTATCTACATTGAGAGATGAAGAAGGACTACAATATTATTCGTTTGGTCATGGCCGATATCACAGAAAATATTATTTGAAGGAGGATATTAAGAACTTAGAGAAAAAGCAACAAGAATACAAAGATAAATATTATTCTTCAGAACAAGTAATTGACCTTATTGGCTATCGCCCACCTTCTCATTTTATTCTGCCTGCCCCTATTCAACCAACAATCTTATTAAAAGCAGCAGTTAGATATAAAGGGAGCCAAACGGTAACATTCTTTTACAAGAAAGATATTGATGAATATGTAAAAAGAAAAAAGAGAAAAGAATATAAGTCTCAATTAGTTAGTGATGATGGACTATCATCTTATAATTTATTGTGTTCAGCTGCAAATGTTTATTTTTCTGATAAAAGCAAGGAGACAATGATAGCTTGGGAAGATTTTGTAGAAAAGCAATTTAAGGGGTCTTCTAGAAATACCAAATCTTTAAGAGATCTTGTTAATACAATATTTAATTGTAAAAAGGTATTAGTTAAATATCTCAATGATAAAGAACTAAATAACTGTACTGCAAACGATATTAATACACATATCTTTAACACAGATATACAACTTATTGTAAAGCAGAAACTATATAGTTTTTTCAGAGATTATCATAAAAGACAAATATATTTAGGAAAGAATGTTTATACATTGAAACATCTGATAAATCCTTATCAAATCCCAGCAATCAACAGTCCCAAAAAAGATATATATGACTATGAAGAATATCAAGGATTACTTTCTTATGTTGCAGATGTTCAAAAACATAAAAATAAAGCAATCGCTGATGCTATAAAAAAGATTAATAAACAAAAATCTGTACATTATGCTTCTATGTGGTTATATACGCTTGTTCACTTAAATAACGCTTGGAGGGCTATGGATTTTATTACCTCCTTACCTAGAATCGAACAGGTGGTTTTAGAACGGCTAGGGATTCATTCATTAGAAGAGTTTAAAACTAAAGACTTGGACTCTAAGGAAGCAAAACAGATTGTTTATCAGTATCAAATTAAGGATTATTTAATGAATAAAAATGGAAGTCTTAATAGATTTTATTGCTCAGATTTTTTAACAATAGCTTTTGCTACTTCTGCAATAATTTGTACACTCGTTGCAAATGAATTATATCCAGAAATTGAAAAAATAAATGATGACAATTCTAGACTTGAAAAGGATTACTTATTTTACTTTAATACAAAAAATTTAAAGCCTCTAAGAACTGCGTATAATGGGTTTTTCGATTCTTTCGCCTTTAAAGATACTATTAAATTCGAAAGCAAAAAGATGAATAGAACTTTGCTCGTTTTTATGTATTTAATTCTTTCAAAAAATGGTTTATCTTCCCATGCACTGGAAGTTTCAAAAAGGCTTAGGTCTCACTATGATTATGAAACTACAAATATTTATCTAACAATACCAGATGAGGAGTTAGATTTGTTAGTAGATCACTTGTTTAGAAGAGGTAGTTTTGGATACATACCAAAATTGTTATCCAAAGTTGTACTAAGTAAAGAACAAGATGATAACTTTCAAAAAGAAACAGAACAAATTAAAGCTATTAAAACTGTATTTAATGGGGTTCATGGTATTGAAGCTACTAGTGGATTCTTAAATCACCTTATTTCAGAAAAGATATCTGTTGCAGATAAAATTTTAAGCTTAAATCAAAAGGAAGCAAGGAAAATTCTCTTTGAAATTAATACTAATATACTCCCTAGTAGGCAGGAAAATATAATGTGTTTGAATGGTAAAAACGGGTGTTTAAAGCCTAATAAAGATGATGATTATAATCCTTGTCATGGATGTCCGTATGCAATTCCAAATTTTTATTCAATAGCATCTCTTGTAAATAGGATTAAAGAAACTCTCAAAGAATTAAAAGAAGCTTTTGAGGATGCCGAAGGATATGAGTTTGAACGAAGAAAAATTATCAATCATTTATATATATATTTGGACGAATTTTTAAGCGCTAAGGAAGAATTCGGAGATATTGTATATGAATTCTTTGAAGGTGGAAAAAAGGAATATAACGATTATCTAGATTTAATTGATTTAGTAAATTTTGGGGATAAACCTATTGATTATTATCTCTCATATGAACCCAAATATGTTTAACGAGGAGCATAAGAAATGAAAGAAAATAATGCAGTAGAAGAACTTAATCTGGCCGCTGACAGTTCTTTTAATCTTGATGGCATTATATATGCAAAAAAGGTCTTAAATCGATTAAGAAAAGAAAAAAGCTTAATACAGGGAGAATTTGACGAAGATTTATGGATTGTTGAACATGAATTTAACAAAGGTAACTATATTCACTTAAATTTTGAGAAATTAAATTCTATAATATTCATAAAAAATTCACCTAAACATCTCAAAAAAGTTATTAAATGCTGGACAACTTATCTATTAGATAATTACTCTTATCGAACTGTCCAAGCTACATTGAACCACGTAATAAAATTTACAGTTGAAACATCTGGCTATAAAGCTGATAAAGTAGTTGAATTCTTAAATAAAATTGATGATAGTGACCGCGAAAATTCTACAAAGAAAACTTTTTTAACTGCAGTTTATAACTTTTTAGATTACTCCGAGTTAATGAATGTGGAAGATGTAATGGCTATATTGCAAAAATATCAGTCCAAATTAGGTCAACGCTCAGGTGTCAGAATGCTTCCCCCTCCTTTTTGGATTTTTGAATTCGATAGGATATTAAATGAATTTTTCAATAAGCTGGACACCCTTGAACCATCAGAAGAAATAAGCAGGTTAAGATGTCTATATAGTCCGATTAGGTTATGGTGGAATCTTACAACAATAATTCCAATTCGTCCCTCTGAATTTTGTTTAATTGAACGTAATTGTCTGTCATTTACGGAAACAATTGAAGGTAAACTTTATTATATAAAATTACCTCGAAAAAAATTAAAAAAAGTAAACAAAAAAAGTATTCAAATTATGGATCAAATCATGATTAGTCCGGAAATATATTATGAGATTAATAATTATATTAATTTTACTAACCAATATGGAGAAACGAAAACACTGATTTCCTATAAATCATTGGCAGCATTAGATAAAAATTATCACTGGCAGAGAAATAATCAAAAAAAGAATTTAAACTATTTTTCAAATCAAACTCTCTATCATTTATTAAACAGATTTTATAATGAAATCGTAGAACAAAAATATAATGTTCTAGTAAAGAAAGAAAATAGATTAACACCCATACATACTCGTCATATTGCTTTTGTTAATTTAATGCTACAAGGGATTCCACCAATTGAAAGAGCAAGATTAGGCGGGCATCAAACAATTACAGCACAATTTCACTACTCTTATCATATTGAACAATGGGTAGACACAGAAGTATTTAAATTAATGATCCAATATCAAAATTGGGGTGTAGAAAATAGAGTTCAAGAGGATCAGAAATCCCCTGTCTTTATCCCTGAAAAAATAAAGGAGAAGGCCTACTCAGCTATCTCACCTAGTTTCAAAATGAAATTAAAAGAGGTTGGATATTGTACAGATAGACTTCAACGTTGTCAAAGTAAAGAATGCATTTTATGTGATTATTGGGGTATTTCACCCGATGAATTAGAAGAAAAATCCGATGTCATTGTTAAGAAATTATTTGATAGACAAACCGAAATTAAGGAAGTTGTTTCCGTACTAGAGAACATTGAAAGACAATTATTAACCAATGAATTGAGTGGATATGATCCTTCGTTTCAAATTAAACATATGACAACGATTAATCGTTTAAATGCAAAAATTAAGCAAATTTCAATGATACAAGCTAAAGTTGGTATGCTAGGAGGGAAAATTACATCGTGGGACAACGAGGAAGAAATTTAACCTTATCAAAGGATCAAGTAAACGGAATAATCGGGATGTTTAAAGCTGAAAGAAAAACTTCTGGTTTGATTAAACCGATGGAAATGTTTAAATTCACAGAAGAGTTATACAATCAAGGAAGAATTCCCTCCCTACCTTCTTATGAATTTTGGAAGAAAAAAGATCGGCTTGGAAGACAGTTGATTGAACAAAGAAATAGAATTGACACAGTAAAGTTAACCAATTCGGAAGGTAAAGAGATTACAATACCAAATGTGACTGATTTAGTTGAAAAAAAACACAAAAATAAAGAAGAGCTATTAGAAGCCCTAGTTCCATTGGAAAATCACCTAAGAAATTCAATTAATCGGGAAATTAATTTAAAAGAAAAAGTTGCAAGTTTAGAGGTGGAAATTTCCAATATAAAATTATCAAAAAAAGAGTTGCTATCAGAAAAAGAGGAACTACAAAATCTAGTGTTTGAACTTTATAGAATGATTATGAAGGAATATAAAAGCGAAACTAAAGAATTTGCTCTATCAGCCCTACAAAATGTTTTTAAAAACCCTTTGGAAATTCTTATGCATACACAAGAAAAAAGCGATAATGATTCAAATCAAATGTTCAATGAAGAAAATATTGTTTCAATCGAAAGTAAAAAGTCCTTTAAAAATAAGTTTAGGGCTGAATAGAAAAGTTATGTTAATATAAAACCTTTTAGGTGGTGTTTTAAATGGATATAAAGTATCCTAATGGCAAGTCATTCATTAGGAATCAAAATAAAACTAAGCAAAATAAGATTACCAAAAAAAAGGCTTCGTATTCTAACCGAGGAATGCAATTAGAGGAAATGATAAATGAAAGTAATGAGTTCTATCTTACTCAGGATATTTGTGTTGTACATAAGAAACCTACACCCATAACAGTTGTTTCTGTAGATTATAGTCGTCGTGCTTCTACGCGGATAAATGAGGCCTATTATCAGACTCCCTCTACTCTTGATTATAGTGGCGTATATAAAAGTAAGCATCTAGATTTTGATGCAAAAGAAACAAACAACAAAACATCATTTCCATTAAGTAATTTCCATCAGCATCAAATAGAGCATATGGAGAGAGTTAAAAAACATGGTGGAATTTGCTTTGCAATATTTTATTTTAAGACCTTAGATAAGATTTTTCTTTTGGATGCAGAAGTAATCATTGAGTATTGGAAAAATCAATCTAACGGTGGAAGAAAATCAATTCCTATACAAGTATTCAATGACAAGGGGAATGAAATTAAGATTGGATATCGTCCAGCAATAGATTATATAAAAATTGTTGATAAATTATACTTTTAAAATTCTAACAACTATAACATCTTAATATAGCACTTTTCACTTTTTAGTTTTATAAATATAAGCTCACCTAACCCATTGAATACTTTCACATTAAAAATATTTGATGGGTTAGGCTTAGGCTATATAAAATTTATACTTAGGTAAATCTTATTTCAAATACTCATATTTCTTGCTATACTAATCGGTATTGGAATGTTGCGCAATTTTGCTCTTTGTTGATTCTCAAAATTATTTTCTATATCTGTTATTGCCAAAAAGGTTGAAGTGGAAAATTGGATGTCATTTTCTGGTAGACTATTATCATTCAATGGTAAAAACTATATCAAGGATTGTAAATTTCAGTGGCCGTATCATCATTATTAAGTTAGTCTTAAAAGAAAATTCCATTCAAAATCCGTTCTATCAATAAAACATTTAATTGCTCTAAGGCATAAAAAATCCAATAAAATGATACCTTCGAAGGTTGCTACATTTCATTAAAAATGTCAAAATAAAGTAGTATTAACAAAGTTAATCGATTTTTATTTCTTACAAGGGGGAATTTAATATGAAATTTGTATTTGATTTAGACGGAACTATTTGTTTTAAAGGTGTACCTGTTTCTGAAAATCTACTCCAATGCTTTGAAGATATAGAGGAACATGGTCACGAAATTATTTTTGCTTCTGCTAGACCAATTAGAGATATGCTTCCTGTTTTACATGAAAGATTTTATAATCATACTTTAATAGGTGGAAACGGCTCACTTATTTCTAAAAATGGAAAAGTCATTTTTTCAAATTCATTTACGGATGAGCAAGTTAAAAACATACTTTCTATTATAAAAAAACAACAAGCTACATATTTGATCGATGGAAGCTGGGATTACTCTTATACTGGTCCAGCTGGTCACCCAATTTTAAAAAATTTAGATGTTAAAAAATTAGCAAAGTCTGTTTCGATAAATAATCTTCGTCCTATTGTAAAAATTTTAATTTTAACAATGAATAATTATGATGAATTTTTGTCAGAACTGAAGCTATTAGATGTAGTAATTCATCAACATAGCAATGAGCATACTATAGATATTAGCCCACAAAATATTGATAAGGCAAATGCTTTAAAAACTTTAGGGATTACAGACTATGTTGCATTTGGAAATGATTCGAATGATATTTCAATGTTTAAAAACTCTATCTATTCTGTTATGATTGGAGATCATAAGGAATTGTCTTATTATGCAAATGAACAAATAAACATGGATGAAGATTGTGAAAAAAACATAATTGAAAAGTTAAAAGAAATTGCACAAAAACGTTTTGAGAAACCTGCTATACAAAAAAACTGATACTTGCAGATAGCAAGTATCAGTTTTTTTAGTTAATTTTATAATAGTTTAAAGCATTCTTATGTTTCCTCTCGCTAATCATTATAAATATAACTAAAAGTAAACTTATAATAGCAGAGAAAACACCTACAGTTATAAATGAGGAAACATTTAATAACACGTTATGCCAAAGTATTCCCGATAAATAAGAGCCAATTGCTGCAGCAATTCCCATTGTAAAAACAGTATATGTAGTTTGACGTAGACCCAAAACATCTTGGGTTGCGTTTCTACTTAATACATGCATGGCACAGATATGATATAAGGCAAAAGTAAATGAATGTAATAGTTGAGAAAACGTTAATAAGAATAAGTTGGAAATATAGTACTCTAATAACAACCAACGAATAGCAGCAGTTATAGCACAGAAAATTAGTATCCTATTAACATCGAAATATTTTAAAAGGACAGATCCTTTGGCGAAAGTTACTATCTCACATACTACAGAGAAAGCAATAAGAGAACCAACATACAGTCCGGAATATCCATGTTCAACTAAACTTATGGAAAAGAAATTATTATATGGTGCATGGCTCATTTCAAAAAGAAAAAAAACAAGGTAATATCCGAGTAGTCCCCTTTCTAAACGGAAAATTTTTCTTTGGTTTTCTTTAACTGGAAATGGTCCGAAATTTTTTAATGAAGAAACTGAAACTATTTGAAGTACAGACAATACAATTAAAATATACCAAAAAAATTTAGAACCAAAATTTATTATCACATAACTGGCCCATAAAGATACAAAAATAAATCCAATACTCCCCCACATTCGAATGGTAGAATATCTGTTTATGTCTCCTTTAAGATACGATAGAGAAACTGTTTCTAGATTCGGAAGGATAGAAACCCATAAAATATTAGTTAAACATAGAGCCAATATGGCGATAACGTTATTATTAAATAGTCCACCTAATATTGTTGCGACTAATAATAATATACATTGAATTGTACCGACTCCAATTAAGTCTTTTCTAATTTTAGCTAAAAAAAGAAATATATATGGTCCTAAGACACGAGTTAAGGTTGCTATCCCAAGAATTATTCCTATTTGTTTTGTATCAAAGCCAGAATTATTTAAGTAAAGTCCTGATAATGGAACTATTACTGCAAATGAAGCAAAATATGTAAAAAAAACAAAGGAATCTTTTTTGTCAAAACTAAGCAATTTTACATCTCTCCAATGCATAAAATTTGAAAACTATACTCATCTAACTAATCTTCTATAGAAAGTATAAGTTTGTCCAAAGTTCTAAATCCAAATGAATCGTTCCACTTTTTTTCAATTATAGTAATTTTTTTATTAGATAGAGTTGAAATAAATATCTTTGCAAATTCTATTACAGCTTTTTTAGTTAAAATTGAACCCGGACAAAAATGGCTACCGACTCCAAATGTCAAATTATGGTGTTTAGACGCCCCTATACCTTGAGCATTTTCAAATTTCTTAGGATCTCGATTTGCAGCAGAGATTAAGAAAATAACGCGGTCTCCTTTACGTATAGTCTTGTTATTAATATGTATATCTTCATTAGCAGAACGGGCGCAATATGGAAATGGACACTCAAGTCTAAGTGTTTCTTCAACTAATTGTTCAAGCGAAATCTTTTCTAATAATTTTTCATCATATGCTAAGCAATGCGCATAGAAAAATATAAAGGATTTTACTGCACTTAAAAACGGTTCATGCCCATCTACTGCAACATTAATTATTAGAGCCAGTCTATCTTCATCATTACCTATATTTTTTACCACTAAGTCAAATAAACTATTGGGACTGTAATCATCATTCTTTATTATATTCCTAATAATATTAAAACTACTATTAATAGAATTTACAGTATTCTGGATGTCACTCTTGTTAGGGAAAGGTTTCCATAAGAAATCAATTGCATTATTAGCTTCACGTAAAACCAACTCATAGTCGGATAATCCTAGTCCCATAATTTTAGATAAAACTAAATTAGTAAATGGAATTGCCAGATCTTCAATAGCATCAACAACTAAGTTGCTCTTACTTTTATATGGAATTATGATTTCTTTGGCTATAAGATGCGCTATTTCTGGAGTAGTAGAATTTATTTTATTAATTGGTACTTGGATTCCCTTTCTTAATTTTGAATGATCCGGCTCATCCATATACATTAACCATCGTGAGTAAAATGAAGAAAGAATATTTTTCTCGGAGTCTTGCGCTTCTAACTTATCAATAAATCCTTTTTTCCTATTTGCGTTAAACCTTTTATCCTTTAAAAGGATTGATACTAGGTCGTAGTTGAATACAAACCACGCTTTATGTTCTTTTGACCATAGAATATCTTCTCCTGACTCAAAAACGTTATTGTACAGTTCATATCGTTTTTTTTGTAAAATCCCTAGTATTTAGTCCCTCTGAATATAGTGCTTTCAAAAAATCCATCCCCTTTAAATATTTTACAATAATAAATATTACATATATTTCAATTCTTTTCAAGGTTTTTTTCTCTCGATGTTGTTTTTGAGCCAATAGTTCTATCACTCTACTTTTTAATGTCTATTTTCCTACCGCTCTATAGTTACACGCCTTGATATATGTGTTAGGTTTAAAGAGACACGTATTTGAAAGTAATCAGCGTTGATTGTTGATAAACGTGAGGAAAAGACGCTTACTTACTAACTATTTTAATGCTCCTACCTATTACCAACGCTTCTTCTGTACTCAATTAAATGCTGGATACAAATGTGATATAATAACTATGCTTTGGAGTTGTTTGAAATATAAGACCAAGGATTTTTCTCGGATAAATTGTGATAAAATTATTAATTGTGGTATATCATTATTTTGTAAATAAATGAAGGACTAAGGTCAATCTACACCATTTTATATAATGGTTTTATTAGCCTACTTGAAAATGGAAGGTAATCCTTCAAGTGGTCTTTCTATATAAAGTCTGCCCCTGTGTAGCAATTAATAAAAGTTTTTGTGTTCAAATGACAAATTTGATGTAAAATAGTGTCTTAGAGTAATTAATTATTATAAAATAAGCTTGTAGGATAAAAATTTTCGCCTGTTTCAAAAGGGCGAAAATGCAATAGTACAACGGTCACAAGGAATATTATTTTTCGCCCTTTAAAATTCATGCCTATAAAATAACAGAGGCATATTTCAAAACACCATCGACAACGGACTATAATGGTGTGTTCAGAGGAAAATATATTGATTTTGAAGCCAAGGAAACTAAAAGCGAAACATCTTTGCCGTTAAAAAATTTCCATGAACATCAAATCCGACACACAGAAGCGGTACTAGCTTGTGGAGGTATTGCTTTTGTCATCATTCGCTTTTCAAAAACAGAAGAAATATTTCTTTTAGAAGGTGAACATCTGCTCAAATTTTGGCAACGAATGGAATCAGGCGGCAGAAAATCGATAACTAAAGATGAAATTATTCAATATGGGCATCAGATACCACTTGGAATTCAACCAAGAATTGATTATATTAGATTAATAGAATCTCTATATTATTAAGGGTAAAATAATTATCTCAAATAGCAAGAAATTCCTTATTTGGTTTTTAACGGACATCCCGTTTGTGATTTTGATAAGGAATGAAAGGATGGTCATTGTTTATGACAGAACAATATAAATCAAGAACTGAAAAAAGGCGTGCGAACCAGAAAAATAAAAAGAAACAATCAAAAGGAAAAAGTATAGCCAAAAAAATATTTTTAACGATCATCGTCGTTGGATTTCTATGTTTAGTTGGTGGTTTGGGAACCTTTGCTTACTTTGTTTCAGATGCACCAAAACTGGATCCACAAAAGTTAAAAGTCCCTGTTCCATCAAAAATTTATGATATGAATAAAGAACTGGTTACCGAATTAGGTTCAGAAAAAAGAGATCTGGTGGAATTTAATGAAATTCCGGACTTAGTAAAAAATGCAATATTGGCAACTGAAGACGTCCGTTTCTTTAAGCATAAGGGTGTCGACTTAATTCGTTTGGGCGGTGCCGTGCTTAGTAATGTCACCGACGGCTTTGGTTCACAGGGTGCATCTACCTTAACCCAACAAGTAGTTAAGCTCTCCTTTTTATCAGAGGAAAAAACATTAAAGAGGAAGTCACAAGAAGTTTGGCTTGCTTTACAACTTGAACGCAATTTTTCAAAGGAAGATATTTTTGAAATGTATGTCAACCGTGTCTCAATGGGTGGCAATGTGTACGGTATTAAAGCAGCGGCTCAAACATACTTCAATAAATCACTTGATGAATTAACATTACCGGAAGCTGCTTTAATTGCCGGTTTACCACAACGACCGAATGCTTATAATCCTTTTGTCAATCCGGATTTAGCTGACGAGAGGAAGAACACTGTGTTATCCCTTATGCATCAGCATGGATTTATCTCTGAAAAAGAAATGAAAGAAGCTCAAAATACATCTATTGCATCATTAATAGTAGACAAACCGGAGGACACAGTTAAAGATGATTCTCCATACGATTCCTTCGTAGATCAAATTATCGAGGAAGTTGAAGCATTAGGTTATAACGCATATACAGATGGCCTTGAAATATATACAACAATGGACCCGAACGCACAAAAGAGAGTCAATGATATTTTAAACACAGATAAATATATTTATTATCCGAATGACGAAATTCAAGCCGGTGTCATTTTACTTGATACACAAACCGGAGAAATTCGGGCAATTGGCGGTGGTCGCCATCAAAAAGTAAGACGTGGACTTAATTATGCGATTGATATTAAAAGACAACCGGGTTCATCCATCAAACCGGTCCTTGATTATGCTCCAGCAATTGAAAATTTGAAATGGTCTACTTATCAAATTTTCAAGGATGAACCTTATACGTATTCTGACGGGACACCGGTTAAGAACTATAACGGGAAAAATTACGGCGAGGTGACCATGCGTTATGCCTTGCAAGAATCCTTAAATATTCCGGCTATTCAAGCAATCCAAGCAGTCGGATTAGAAAAAGCGAAAGAGTTTGCTAATAATCTTGGAATTGGATTGAAGGAAATTTACGAATCATATGCAATCGGTGGATTTAAAACCGGTGTTTCCCCGTTACAGTTAGCCGGTGCTTATAGTGCTTTCGGTAACGAAGGAATATACAATGAGCCGTATGCCATTAAGAAAATTGTTTTATCTGACGGGGAAACCGAAATTAATCTAAAACCGAAACCGGAACGTGTTATGAGCGACTATACCGCATTTATGATTTCTGATATGTTAAAAACGGTTGTCCAAAGTGGTACAGGTAGAGGGGCTCAAATTCCCGGCGTTCCAATTGCCGGAAAAACAGGGACGACAAACTATACGGATGATGAGTTAAGAAAATTTAACTTAAGCTTATCCGAGTCACCCGATGCTTGGTTCTCTGGCTATTCAACCAATTATACAGCTACAGTCTGGGTTGGTTATGATCGAAAGTCTAAACCAGTTGATGACACAAAATTACCGTTAAAGATCTTTAAATCGTTAATGACCTATATGCATGATGATATTGATACACCTGATTTTAAACAACCATCAAGCGTTGTTAAATTACCGATTGAAAAAGGATCCAATCCAGCTAAACTAGCCAGTCCATTTACACCAAAAAGTGATGTTGTCTATGAATATTTTGTCAAAGGTACAGAACCGAAAGAAACATCAAAAAGATATGAATCAATTCCGGCTGTAACTAATTTAAGCATCGATTATAACGAACAAAAAACAACAGCAAGCTTAAAGTGGAAATATAAAAATGTTGATAATGTCAATTTCGAAATACATTTATCGGCAGATGGTTCAGATGACCAAATATTAGGTACGACAGATAAAAACAGCTTCGAGGTTAATAATATCGTACCCGGATTAAAATATACATTTACAGTTTACGCGGTTTATGATGACCATAAGAGTGATCCAGCTTCCGTTACCCTTGATCTTTCTTCTTTCACAGATGATTCACCGGATAATCAAGGAACTGAGGAAGATATGGATAATGAAGGGACAAAAGATCAAGGAGAAGATAATAATGGTAAAAACAAGCCAAAACCGCGAGATGAAAATAATTCTGGGACACAAAACCCAGATAATCCTGCAAATCAAAATAAACCTGAAAATGGTGGAAATAGCGGAAATGACGGCGATCAAGGAAATGACGATGGCGAAAATGGTTCATCACAAAACCCAACCAGTCCTGGTACCTAAATCTTCAATGTAGAAAAAAAAGAGTGAATCGACTAGGCTCGATTCACTCTTTTTTGCATTACCAAATATTTATAATAAATTTTTTCTTGTTCAATCATTAATTCCGATAGTTGGATAAATGAATGATACAAAGTCGGTCGCTGCATTAAAAACTGCAACCGCTCGACGATATTCACCGGTTTTGCCTCAAATAGCTCTAATTTCTCCTGCAAATTTTTCAAATCAGTTGGCTCATGGTTTGACCAAAATAATAGTCGGATAAAAAGGCTTATCCCCTTTACCATCAATGGTTTCGTTTCCTTATTTTTTCGTTTTTTAAACATTTCAGTAAGTTCATTCAAGTAAGGTTGCCACGCATGAACAATTTGGATAACTCCTACTTTTTCGGTTTTCCAAGGCATGCTCGTATCTATTCCGAGATAAAAGCGGTTTTCTTCTGGAAAAAAATCGACCGGTGTCAACGAATCAAGATAAAAGAATTCATGTTGTAATGGTTCACTTACCTGCATTTTCCAATTCAAAACCTTTCGTTCGTTTTTTTCCTTCACGACAAAGGGAAAGCAACGGACATTCCAAACATTTTGGTGACTGGGCTTTGCAATGGTACCGGCCAAAAAAAATCATGCGATGATGAGTAAGACTCCATTCATCCATCGGAACCTTTTTCATTAACGTTTTTTCCACTTCCAGAACATTATCTTTCCAACGACAGATGGCCAAACGTTTCGAAACCCGTTCGACATGAGTATCAACAGCAATCGCCGGAATTCCAAAACCAACAGAAACAACGACATTTGCCGTTTTTCTCCCGACCCCGGGAAGTTGTATTAATGTATCACGATCGCTTGGAACTCGGCCATCGTATTTTTCAATTAAAATTTGACAAAGCTTTTGAATGTTTTTTGCCTTGTTTCGGTATAGACCGATAGACCGAATATCTTGTTGCAATTCATCTAATGAAACTTTTAAGTAGTCCTCAGGGCACTGATATTTTTCAAACAAAGATTTCGTCACTTTATTGACAAGGGCATCCGTGCACTGAGCTGACAAAACAACCGCAATTAATAGCTCAAACGGATTCGAATGATTTAATTCACAATGGGCATTTGGAAACATTTTCCCCATTTCATCTAAACAAAAACGGATTTCCTTTTTCGTTAACATATTCACTCCCCTTAACTTTCTAACCAATTATAAAACGGCACTACTTCAGTCTTTTTTGGTTTTTCTTGTCCGCGGTTTTTTTGCTGCCCGTTGCGAAATCGTCTACTCTGATCCTGTGCTTGTTCCACTGTTTTAATCCCAGCCTTTTTCCATTCAAAGAGAATCCGATCGATATAGCGGAAATTTAATTTTCCGGATAATACAGCTTCCTTCAATGCAGCCTTGATGAGAGCGGGACTATGATGATCATTATCGATCCACATTGATAAAGTTTCACATTCAATCGGGGATAATGGTCTGGCAAATTCTTGCTCAAACAAAGTAAATAGCGAGCCCTCTTCCAGATTTGTTTGATACTGTAAATCTTCCTGTTCATGAAGCACATGCTCATCAATCAGTTTTAGCCAAAGTGGTCTTAGAGAGTATTTTTCAAAATAAATTCCCTCTTCTGTCTTTCCCTTTAAAATCTCTAAATATCCTCTTTGAATTAAAGTTAAGATGGTTTGTGAACAATGCTCAGTCGATAATACCATCCGTTCGGCAATTTCATCAATGGTAGGGAACTCTTTGCCCTTCTCGATAAAATTGTAAATATGTAGAATAACCATACACTCAATATCGGTTAACCCAATTTTTTTATAATAACTGAATAAAAAAGAAGGAATCGAGGTAACCCCTTCTTCAACCCAGGAAAGGAACGTGTTTTTATTCATATTTGACACCTCAAAATTAGTATAGCATGAAAAAGAGGTTAATGAAATAGGGACTGTCAAAGGTCTGACAATCCCTCTTCCTTCTATGGATATAGACGGTTTAATAATCGCGGGAATGGAATGGTTTCCCGAACATGTTCACAACCGGCAATCCAGGCAACGGTTCTTTCCAAGCCTAAACCGAAACCGGAATGTGGAACGGAACCGTATTTTCGTAAATCTAAATACCAACTATATGTTTCTAATGATAATTGATGGTTTTCAAGTTCTTGTTTCAATAAATCATAGTCATGGATCCGTTCAGAACCACCAATTATTTCACCATAACCTTCTGGGGCAATTAAATCGGCACATAATACGACATCATCGCGCATCGGATCCGGTTGCATATAAAATGGTTTAATGGCTTTAGGGTAATGGGTAATGAAAACTGGCTTATCAAATGAATTCGCAATCGCTGTTTCATGCGGTGAGCCAAAATCGTCCCCCCACTTGATATCATCAAAACCTTGTTCATGTAAAAATTTAATCGCATCATCATATGTAGTTCTCGGGAACGGGGCCTGAACTTTTTCTAATTTTGTTGTATCACGACCTAATATTTTCAATTCCAACGCACAATTTTTCAAAACAGATTGAACCACATAGGAAACATATTCTTCTTGAACTTTTAAATTGTCTTCAAAATCGCAAAAAGCCATTTCTGGTTCAATCATCCAAAACTCGATTAAGTGACGGCGTGTTTTCGATTTTTCTGCACGGAAGGTCGGTCCAAAAGAAAACACTTTTCCAAAAGCTATTGCCGCAGCTTCCATATATAATTGACCACTTTGGGAAAGATAAGCATCTTCGTCAAAATATTTCGTATGGAATAATTCCGTTGTTCCCTCAGGCGCACTCCCCGTCAAAATCGGAGGATCAATTTTTATAAAACCTTCTTTATTAAAGAATTCATAAGTTGCCCGAATAATTTCGTTTCTTATTTTCATATTGGCGTGCTGACGTTTTGAACGCAACCAAAGATGTCGGTGGTCCATTAAAAACTCCGTACCATGTTCTTTTGGTGTAATTGGATAATCATGGGCTTCTTGGATTAATTCCAATTTGGTTACAGATAATTCATAGCCAAACGGTGACCGTTCATCTTCACGAACGATACCTGTCACGTACAAAGAGGATTCTTGCGTGAGTGATTTTGCTAATTGAAAAACTTCCTCGGGTACTTCATTTTTAACGACAACTCCTTGGATAAAGCCTGATCCATCGCGAAGTTGCAAAAAGGCAATCTTCCCGCTTGAACGTTTATTGGCAAGCCAAGCTCCGATCGTTACTTCTTGTCCAACATAATTTTTCACTTCTACAATTGTTGTTTTCACAAACTTCCCTCCAAAAATACTATCTAAAGCCCTTCTTTCATTATACAGCTCCAGATATTCACGAGCAATGTTTCATACACTTACGCCGAAAGTATTTAGTCATTTACCGATTCGTGGGGGAAATGCCCCACGAATAAAAGTATCCATTATTTTAAGTCCATTTTTGTTTCTACAAAGTTTTTTATCCGCGCGGCAGCCTCGACTAAAATATCTTCACTTGTTGCATATGATAAACGGATATGGTCAGGTGAGCCAAATCCTGTTCCCGGAACAACTGCAACATGAGCTTCACTCAATAACGCTTCAGCAAACTTATCAACATTATCATATCCGGTCAATTTTGCCGCTTCTTTCACATTAGGAAATAAATAGAATGCTCCATGTGGTTTTACACAGGAAAATCCAGGTATATCTATTAATTTTTCATAGAAAAGATTTAACCGTTTTTCAAATTGATGCTTCATCTCTGCAACACTATTTTGACTGCCACGATATGCCGCAATGGCTGCATATTGAGATGGAGTGGCCGGATTTGAGGTGCTTTGGCTAGCAAGAGATGTCATTTGTTTAATTATCACTTTGTCCCCTGCTGCATAGCCAATTCGCCAACCAGTCATCGCATGGGATTTTGATACTCCGTTAATAATCACTGTTTGCGTCTTTAACTCTTCAGAAAGTTGAGCAATCGAAACATGTTCTTCATTTCCATAGATTAATTTTTCATAAATTTCGTCAGATACAATGAGAATATTATGTTGCAAACAAATCTCACCCAAAGCAGAAAGCTCATCACGACTATATGTCATTCCTGTCGGATTGCTCGGGGAATTAATAATCAATGCTTTTGTTTTATTGGTTATGGCCCGCTGCAATTTTTCCGGTGTTAGTTTAAACATAGTAGTTTCATCTGTTTCAACAATTACAGGAACACCACCTGCCAGTTTTACTTGCTCTGGATAAGTGACCCAATACGGTGCAGGGATAATGACTTCATCGCCATCATTGATCAATGTTTGAAACAGTAAGTAAAGCGCATGTTTTGCCCCATCGGTTACAATAAGGTTAGAGGGTTCATAGGTTAGCCCCTGGTCTTTAGTAAATTTTTCAATGATTGCTTGTTTTAACTCTAACAAGCCACCAGAGGGAGTGTACTTGGTATTTCCCTCTTTCATCGCTTGATATGCTGCTTCAATAATATGTTTAGGTGTGTTGAAATCAGGTTCTCCAACACCTAAACCGATCACATTTATTCCTTTTCCTTTTAATTCATTGGCTAGTGCAGTTATTGCCAAAGTTGCTGACGGAGCCAATGTTTTGACACGATTAGCTAGTTCCATCCGTGGTTCCTCCTTCTTTGCAGGTTTACTATATCAATAATCAAAAACAAATAAATCAACAACAGTTTTAAGTCTTTTTTCTATAAATTATACACTCTATACCATTCTCCATTATAGAAATCAACATATAAAATACTATAACGGTCTTCCTGATCTCGATAGGTTATTTCATATGCTGGAGCATCTTCAACCATTCCTAACTTTATCCGAATAATTTCTTTCGGCTTTTTGTCATTCGATATGGTAGTTAATCCACTCTTTACAAAGTTTAGTAATTCTTTTTCTGACATTCCTTCATTTTTTTCTTTGACGATTATATCTTTTTTTGCATCTTCCGGAACCCAGACAAAAATTTCTTTGTCCTTATCATTCTTACCCTCAATGACATAATAACTGTCTGTATAATGAAACCAATCAACTGAAGTAACAGATACTAAATTCGTATCGTTTTCCGCTCTTTCAATTGCTTGCGATTCACCCGTTTTCACCGGTTTTGTCGCTGAAATATATATTGATATGAATCCGATCGTTAACAGAACAACAGTAACGATCGAAATCATGAAAGTTTTAAATTTCATCATCCGTCCCTTCTTTTTAATGAAATGAATTTTATGTAGTCATTTATGTTCGGTAAATGGTAAATATAGCTTTTTTTGGGTCTTCTTTATCTAAGGCAAGTCCAAACATTAATTCTTCTTTTTTTAATGTTCGATTTAAACTATCGACGATTTTATAAAGGTCTGGTGAATATTCCACCTTTATTGTCGAAAGAACCTCTATCTTACTTTCCATAAATCATCCTCCCCGGATCGTCTGAATCCATTCCCATCAACATGGCAAGTCAGTAGCCGACATGAAACGTGCCCATTGATCCTTTAACTTGACGTTATGAATGGGAAAATCATTCTTTTTGACGGCTAAAGAATATAAAAAATCTTTCTTTATTATACCAAGAAAATAGTGTTGAAGATAACTGCTTTCTCCAATCTTGAAAAAATTTATGAATGATGTCATTAAAATATTTTATCGTTATATATCATCACCAAGCTTTTTACATAATAAATTTAAATCGACCTTTTCCAGCGGAACCGGTGGAATTGAACGTAAAAACGTACGTCCATAGCTTGTAGAATCAATTCGCTTATCAAATATGATCAATTCACGAATATTTGTTTCCGGATTCATCAGTTTTACAAATCCTTGTTTAAAGCGAATAACAGCTTCCGGTAAAGATAATGTTTGGAACGAATTGATTCCTTTATTTTTCAATACTTTTGCTCGATGATCATGGATAGGTTCGTTAGGTGAAAGAAAAGGAAGTCTCACCATAATTGCCGTTTGTAGGGATTGGTCGAAACTGAATTGTTCCAGATTCGAGTTTGAAATGAATAAAATTACCTTATCAAAGCGACTAAATTGTTTACTAAACCGATGGAAACTACCACTTGAAACGCCTTGTGCCATTAGTAAATATTCATCAAGAGCACCACTGTCTTTTATTAAATGGTATGTTTTTTTCAACATGTCATTGGAACTGAATAAGACTAACAACTTTCTTTCCAAAGTTGTTGCGATGGTGATAATATAGTTACTAATTTTTTCAATATACTCGTCTTCTTTTACCTCTGAAATACTTGGTAAATCATTTAAGCAGTATAAGTGAATATGTTTATAAAACGATGCAGTGGAATAAAACTGTTTAGTAACAACAGGAAAATCACTTAAACCAAGTTGGTTGATCGTATATTGGAAAGAGCCATCGACTGTTAACGCATTAGAAATAAAAATGATCCCTTTTTTCCGTAAATATAATGCCTTTGCTAAATCATCTTCCACATAAAGTGGCTGACTGTGAATGACAGTAGATGTAAGAGGATTCCGTTCATCCATATTTAACCAAATTAATTTATTGTTTTGCAAATCTTGAAAATCCTTATTCATTTGTTGAAGAATAATTAGATCTGTCAACAGTAAGGAAAAATCTTCCACTGTTATTTTTTCCTGTTCAGTTAAATATTGATAATAGTGAAATAATTGATTTAACCGCTCTTCTAAACATGAAGAGAAAACGATATATGAATCATAAACTCGCTCCCAACTATAAAGAATATCGGTATAATTCGGTGTATTTTCAATAACCATTTTTCCGTTATATACATTTTTATGGTTTTGTTTAAACACAGCTACACAGATTTGAAAAAACTCATCCAGCCGTTCCTGAAAATTATGAATAATCAATTGAACTTCCTCTGCATGATATGTCACCGGCAAATCGTATATCATTCGTATGGCTTCAATTTTCCCCAACACTTTCATTTGATCAATCGGACCTAATTGATTTAATAAAAATTTCATTCTCCGATAAGTTAATTTTTTTCCAAAGATCGATAAAGCATGATTTTCAAATAAATGTGCATCATCAATAATGACATATTCAATATCGGATAAAATATTATTCTCTTCCTCCACATTTGTTAACAAATAATGATGATTTGTAACAACAATTTGAGCTACGCTTGCTTTGGTTACAGCCTTTCGATAAAAGTCTCGTTCAAACCAAGGATCATCTCCTTGCCAATCGACTTGAACACCGGAAATCCTACGCAGAAATTGCCAACCGCCTGTTGATAAATTCAACTCATCACAATCACCGGTTTCTGTTTCCGTCAACCAAACGAGAATTTGCATTTTTGTAATCACTTCATCATAGTGCTCACTTTGCTCATGAAGGATTCGTTCAAATTTCCATAAGTTTAAATATCGATTTCGTCCCTTCAATAACTGAACGGAAATTGGTTGAGCCAAACATGAACGGATTTGTGGAGTAATCTCTTGTAAAATAACTTGCTGATCATGAACCGTTGCGGTAGCCACTAATACCGGTTTATTTTTTTGCAGCGAAAAAACGGCGGCTGCTAATAAATAAGAATATTTCGAATTACTATCAGCACTGGTTTCAATCAAGGCTAAATCACCACGATGAAGAGAAGCATGAATAAAAGAAGCGGGTAAATCGTCTACCCATTCGTCTTGCAAATTCGTTTTCTTCAAAGCCACTTGATTGCGCCTAATACTTGAATTTCGATCAACTTTCTCTTTTTTCAATACAATCCCACGAAACAGTTCCAAATCAACAGCTAACTTCCGCGGATGACTGACTCTATCTAAATACCACTGATCAAGAAGGTGGAATAAATCCGTCTTTACAAATCTTGCCAGATTACGCAAATCGAAAATCGTTTGATCCGGAAATTGATCTAATTTGTTAAGGATGGCTAAAAACCATTCAGCCGTGACAATGGCATCACTGTCTGCCTGATGCGGTCGATCATGATCAAAGCCAGCAAAATTAGCAATATCACTCAACTTGTAACTTTTCAACGTAGGCATAAAGATTCGTGTCATTTCTACCGTATCAATAACCGGAGAGGTAAGTTTTGGAAAACCCCCAAGTTCCAATTCATCTTGCAAAAAGGTTAAATCAAAATGGGCATTATGAGCAACAAAGCATGCCCCTTCCATCAGTTTGAGAATTTTCCCACCGACCTCCGAAAAAGACGGGGCATTAGCAACCATCGCATCATCAATCCCGGTCAATTCGGTGATAAATGGGGATATAGGGATTCCCGGATTTAGAAAGGTACTAAATGTCTCCGTTATTTTTCGATCTTCCAGGACAACGGCGGCAAACTGGATCATTCGGTCGCCTTTTTTCGAGGAATGTCCTGTTGTCTCTATATCTACGACTACAAATTTATTCAAAGTCAACACCTCATATTTCTATCAAGAAAACATTACCATAATTTTTTACTTTCGAAAAGACTCCTATTCCTGATAAAAAGGCTGAAGTACCATCTTTTTTAGCTTTTCTTATAGCAACAGAAAACTAACAAAAAAAATCCAGCCGAAATCGATATTCGATCTAAGCCGGACGTGATTATAAAAAGTTTATGATTCAATCATAGTTCTTTCCTTTTCTGCTTCAATCATTTCGATAATTTTGTTTTGTTCATTTAAAATAGCAATTTTCGGATGGTGATCTTTCACTTCTTTTTGATTAACAAAAACATAAGAAATGACGATAATAATATCACCAGGATGGACTAGTCTTGCAGCGGCTCCGTTCAGGCAAACAACATGACTGCCACGCTCGCCAGGTATAATATACGTTTCAAAACGTGCTCCATTATTATTATTAACAATTTGAACCTTTTCATTGGCTACCATGCCTACTGCATCTAATAAGTCTTGATCAATCGTAATGCTGCCAACATAATTTAAATTGGCTTCAGTTACACGGGCACGATGAAGTTTGGCATTCATCATTACGCGATACATTTCTACATTCCACCTTTAAGTTCAAGAATGATATTGTCGATCAATCGCGATTTCGAAAATTGGACGGCGATAGCGATGATGATTTTCCCCGTTAATCTTGTCTGCGGTTTTAAATCGGGATATGAATATATTTCAACATAATCAATCGTTCCATTTACTTTGTTTTGTAAAAATTGTTTGATACCTGCAATAATGACGTCGGGGTCTCGTTCACCAGCAAAAATTTGTCTTTTTGCGTAAACGAGTGATTGATAAAGAAACGGTGCTTCCTGACGTTCAGCCTCTGTTAAATTTACATTCCGGGAACTTTTTGCAAGCCCGTCTTCCTCACGTACCGTTTCGACTGGACGTAGCGTAATTGGAAGATTCAAATCTTTTATTAGCCCATCTACAACAGCGACTTGCTGGGCATCCTTCAATCCAAAATATACATGATGTGGGCGAATAATAGAAAATAATTTTACTAGAACCGTTGCAACCCCGTCAAAATGACCAACCCGTTTCCTACCACAAAGAACATCTACTCGCTTTTTCACTTTTATTTCCACGGTCATTTCATCGGGATACATTTCTTGAACAGTTGGGCAAAATAAGTAATCGACACCGACACTTTTTGCCAATCGTTCATCCCTTTGCTGATCACGTGGATAAGCAAAATAATCTTCATTGGGTCCAAATTGAAGCGGATTAACAAAAATACTGGCTATAACAATGTTATTTTCTTCTTTCGCTCGCCTCATTAATGTTAAATGACCTTCATGCAAATAACCCATTGTTGGGATAAAACCAATTGTTTGGTTATTTTGTAAACATTGCCCTGAAATATTGCACATCTCTTCAACCGTCCGGATGATTTTCATGCTTTCACTCCTCCATACAAGCCCGCCAAAACATCTTCTTTCATAGTGTAGCTTGTCTTCTCATCCGGAAATGTACCGTTTTTCACCTCAGAACAGTAGGTTTTGATTCCGTTTATAATTTCTGCTTGAATATTGGCATACGGTTTAACGAATTTAGGCAGACGTTCGACACCGTAACCCATTGCATCATGATAAACAAGTACTTGTCCATCGGCATGATTCCCCGCACCGATCCCGATTACCGGAATTTTCAATTGTTTGGTTAGTTCAGCAGTAAGTTGGTAAGGGATACATTCAACGACGAGCATGAAGGCTCCTGCTTCTTCACATTTTTTCGCATCCGCTATTAGTTTTCGAGCAGCTTCTACCGATTTTCCCTGTACTTTATATCCGCCTAATACGCCAACCGACTGTGGTGTTAAACCGAGGTGGCCGACAACAGGAATTCCGGCTTTCGTTAAATGAGTAATCGTTTCCAAAATATCGTCTGCCCCTTCCACCTTCACCGCATTTGCTGCACCTTCTTGCATAATTTTTACGGCATTTCTTAACGTTTCATCTTTTGATAAATGATAAGAGGCAAAAGGCATATCAACAATGATAAAAGTATTTGCTGCCCCCCGTCTGACAGCTTTTGCATGATGAATCATATCGTTCAAGGTTACTTGAATGGTTGATTCATATCCAAGCACGACCATTCCTAATGAATCCCCTACCAAGATACAATCGATACCTGCTTTTTCGACAAGTTTTGCGGACGGATAATCATAGGCAGTTACCATAGTGATTTTCTCTCTCAGTTCTTTCATCTTCAAAAAATCGCTTGTTTGTTTCATTTTTTTACAATACCTCCTCTTTTTTCAGAGGAAATGAAACTTTGAACTCCGTCAAACAGATATGACGTAGTTGCCCTGATGTTCAGAAAAGGAAAATCTGGAAGTTTTTCATTTCAAAACGTCTAGGAAAAAGTTTATCGTCTTTCGAAACTCGCTGTTATTCTTCTCCTGTTTGTAAAAACAAAAGCTAGCATCAAGAAGCAATTAATTTACTTGAACTTCACAGCTTAATTAATCCTCTTATGAACACCAAAAATAAACAAAAAATCCTTCCAGGGCACGAAGGATTAGAAGATTTTTTTCAGTTTCATCCCTCTGTCCCGGTCCTTTACGGCTACAGGCAGAATTTTTTATTATAAAAAAGTAATGAGATGACAGATACCGCCCATAAAGGTGCAGTTCTATCTCTTGAAAAACATTATATCAATTTAGCTGTTTTTTGACCAGTAAAATGTAAAAAAGAACCGGACCTATTTATGACCCAGTATGGTTTGGCAATTCAATATCCGCAGAATAAATTTCCATTAGTTCCCCGGAGGCTTGTTTAAGTATAAGAACACCTTCATCGTTAATTCCTATGGCAAATCCGGAATAGCTCCCCTTTGCTGTACGGGCAGTAATTTGTTTTCCAATTGAGTTCGAATAACTTTCCCATAAGCTTTTGATCGGTTTAAACCCTGTTTGTAAATATTCATTTAATAGTTGTTCTAATTGATAACAAATATTTTGTAACAGCTTGGTGCGACTAACGGTTTTCTCAGCTTCGATTTTTAATGATGTAGCAATCGTTTGTAATTCCTCTGGAAAATCTGCTCTGTTCTGATTCACATTCACGCCGATACCGATAATAACCGATTGAACCCTATTTTCTTCAGCTTGCATTTCCGTTAAAATGCCACATATTTTTCGGCCATTCATCAATATATCATTTGGCCATTTGATTGTTGGATGTAAACCGGTTGTTGCTTCAATTGCTTGAATGACAGCAACTGCCGTCAGTAATGTAAGCTGAGGCGTCTTCTGTATTGGGATATGTGGACGCACGATGATACTCATCCACAGTCCTGTTCCTTTAGGAGAATACCACTTCCTAACTAGTCGTCCTCTTCCTTCTGTTTGCTCATCACTTACAACCATTGTTCCGTGTTTTGCTCCATTCAAAGCAAGTTCTTTAGCTAACTTTTGCGTGGATGAAACTGATTCATAAAAATGAACCGTGCGACCAATTTCTTCTGTCTCCAAACCTAGATAAATTTCATTAGCCGACAGTTTATTAGAATGTTCAACAAGTAGATATCCTTTTTTTCGAACAGCTTTAACTTGAAATCCTTCCTTTTTTAACTCTTCAATATGTTTCCAAACAGCCGTTCTGCTGCAACCGATTTCCTTTGCCAATTTTTCCCCAGAAACATACTCCCCTTTTGCATTTCGAAATGCGTTTAAAATATCTTTGCGAACATTCGATTTCACGGGAACAACCACTCCTTGATTTTGCTCTTGTCATTATCAATTTCCTTGTTTATTATCGCCTTTTCGATTTTTTCTAGCGTTTCCTTAATCCATGGTCCGCTTTTTTGATTTGCCCAGTTCATTAAGTCATATCCGGAAATCGCCAGTTGTTCACGACGGTTAATCGGCAAATCAGTCCATATGTTTTTGATCGTTTGCACATTTTGTTGAACAGGAAGATGATGTAGAACAGAGTAAATTTTTTCGGTACTTATACATGTATCATACCCGTTGTAATAAACCATTTCTTTTGTCCAAGCTTGTTCCCTCCGCAATTGATAAGCGGCATAAATCTTTTTCACTGTTTTAATAACTTTCAACGGGGTTTTCCATGCACGTAAAAATCCGTCAACCGGTTCTTTATCTATTAAAATGAGTAATATTGCCCATATTTCCACTTCTGTCCATATAGGCAAATGAATAATTTCAGCCGTTTGTTTCAGCTCTTGTCCATAACACTTAAGCTTTGGCAAATAATAATGCAGATTTTGTTCAACAAGTAGGCGAAGAGCCTGTTTCCGATTCTCCCCGACAAGTATTTTTTGAAATTCCGCATAAATTCGTTCGACCGAAATATGCGTTAAAAGCTGCCCATATTTTTCGATGGCCTTATAAGTATCTTGTTCGATTTGAAAATTTAATTGACTAACGAAGCGAACGGCCCGCATAATACGAAGGGCATCTTCGGTAAATCGTTCTTCCGCTTTTCCGACTGTTCGAATCAATTTGTCTTTAATATCTTCTCGACCAGAAAAAGGATCTATTAATTCACCGGTTTTCGTCATAGCAATGGCATTTATCGTAAAATCCCTCCGTTTTAAATCCTCCTGAAGGGAACGAATAAATATAACCTTATTCGGTCTACGGTAATCGGAATATTCACCATCTGTACGAAACGTAGTAATCTCGTAGGTCTCTCCATTATAAATAACCACAACTGTACCATGTTTGATCCCAACATCAATGGTTTTTGGGAAAATTTGTTTAATTTCTTCAGGGAACGCACTTGTTGCAATATCAACATCCTCAATAGACCTATGTAAAAGTACATCTCTGACAGAACCGCCGACAAAATACGCTTCAAATCCGGCCTGCTCAATTTTTTCCAAAACCGGAACAGCCTTCTTAAACTTATCAAGCATATCACTCATCCATTTCCATTAGTTGATAATAAATATCTTCATATTGGTTCAGTATTTGTTCTGAAGAAAACTGTGTCTGGGCTCGTTTTATTCCAGCTTTTGAAAATTGTTCATGAAGTTCATCATCTTGCAAAATTTTTAAAGACATGAAAGAAATTTTTTCGATATCTCTCACCTCACAAATATAGCCCGTTTGTCCGTTTTCAATTACTTCCGGTATTCCGCCGACTTTCGTACCGACACAAGGTACACCACAAGCCATTGCTTCCAACGCAACTAACCCAAAACTTTCCTTTTCCGATAACAACAATAATAAGTCACTGATGGCATATAATTCTTCCAGGTTCTCTTGCTTGCCAAGAAAAAGAACTTGCTTTGATAAATGACGTTCATCCACCATTTGTGATATTTTAGCCATTTCTGGTCCATCACCGACTAACAATAGTTTTGCTGGAATCATCTCCGCAATTTTTTGAAATGACTCAATTACATCTGGCACACGTTTGACTGGGCGGAAATTGGATACATGAATAATTACTTTTTCGTCTTCTTTAATGCCAAAATCCGATTTCAATCGAGGATCAGCTTCCCTTTTATAATAAACTCTTTTGTCAATAAAATTATATACGGTTCGAATTGGTTTCATGGGTGTAATTAAGCGATGCGTTTCATCAACGAGTGCATTGGAAACAGCTGTGACTTCATCTGATTTTTCTATACCAAATTGAATGGCTTTTTTCAAAGAAGAGTCTTGCCCTAATACAGTAATATCCGTACCGTGCAATGTTGTGACAATTTTAAAATCGGTGTCTGCCATCTGCTTGGCTAAAAGTGCACAAATAGCATGGGGAATTGCATAGTGGACATGAACGATGTGCAATTTTTCCCGATCTACCACCTCAGCAATTTTACTGGCAAGCTGAATATCATACGGAGAATATTGAAAAACAGCATATTGATTTACTTCCACTTGATGGAAAAAAATATTGGGATACATTTTCTTTAGACGAAACGGCATGTTGGATGTTATAAAATGAATTTCATGACCCTTTTCCGCCAGCATCTTTCCCAATTCTGTTGCAATAACCCCGGAGCCACCGATTGTTGGGTAACAAACTATTCCTATTTTTAGTTTCATAATTCCATCCTTTAATGAAAATTGCAATTGTTTACTGTTGATATTTTTTTATCATTTAGACAACAGCACTTAACTTAATACTTATATGTAACTAATAATGTGAATACCTTCCTATTAATTCACTGTCTCATATTCGTAATAACTTCTCTCCAATCAATATCTCCTCTTTCTAAACCGCGAATCAATACCTCTGCAGTTCCCATATTTGTTGCGATCGGCACACAATAAACATCCGCAAGACGAATTAGTGCAGAAACATCCGGTTCATGCGGTTGGGCTGTTAAAGGATCCCTAAAGAATATGACAATGTCCATTTCATTTTTAGCAATCATCGCACCAATCTCCTGGTCACCGCCAAGAGGACCAGATTGAAAGCGATGGACCTGTAGTCCAGTTTCCTCTCTAATTCGCTGACCTGTTGTCCCTGTTGCGTAAAGGCTATGTTTTTCAAAAATATACCGGTAGGCTGTAACAAATTGAACGATATCGTCTTTTTTTCGATCATGTGCAATCAAAGCAATATTCATCTATATACACCTCTATTTTTTAATATGATAGACCCTATTAGTCCAGAATGTTCTCTAAACCGTAGACATATCCATCAAGTTTCATCACTGTCTCAACAGAAACTTTCACTCCTGTCATAAAGGATGAACGATCATATGAATCATGGCGAATGGTTAATGTTTCTCCGCTTGCGCCAAAGATTACTTGCTGATGTGCTATTAAACCAGGAAGTCGGACACTATGAATATGCATACCATAGAGTTCTGCTCCACGAGCTCCTGTCAATTTTTCTGTTTCATTCGGATGACCTTGTTGCTTCAACTCGCGATTTTCATGAATCATTTCAGCTGTTTTAATTGCCGTTCCACTTGGGGCATCTAGTTTCCCGTCATGGTGTAGTTCAATGATTTCAACATCGCTGAAATATTTGGCTGCCATTTGAGAAAATTTCATCATCAATACGGCTCCAATGGCAAAATTAGGAGCGATAATGCAGCCAAGCTTTTTCTCATTGGCAAGAGTTTTTAATTCTTCTAACTCATCTGGTGAAATTCCTGTCGTTCCAACAACCGGTCGAACATTTAATTCAAGTGCTGACTTGGCATGATAATAAGCTGCATCCGGAACAGTCAAGTCAATTAAGCAATCCGGTTTCGTAGCTTTTAAACAAGTATGTATATCAGTATAAATAGGGCAATCCACTCCATGGAATTCTGATTCGACCTCGGAAAGCTTTTTCCCATCGTTTCCTGTATCTATAACGGCAACCATTTGAAAATGTTTTTGGTGGGTGACCATTTTAACAGCTTCACGCCCCATTCTCCCCCGTGGTCCAGCAATTACAATTTTAATTGGATTCTCCATCATGATTCTCCTCCTTTTCCTTCTTTGTCCAGCGATTGGCATCTCGCGTTTTAAATTTCTCCATTACTCTATTATGTGCTTCTTCCAAGTTAATTTCCAATGAATTGGCAAAACAAATTAATACAAATAACATATCTCCCAATTCTTCTTCGATTGTTTTTTCCTTCTCTGTAAATTTTTTCGGTTTTTCACCATAATAATGATTGACTTCCCGAGCCAATTCACCTAATTCCTCAGTCATTCGAGCCATTAAAGCCAATGGGCTGAAATAGCCTTCTTGAAATTGGGAAATATATTGATCCACCTCTTTTTGTAGATCATACATAGTTTTCAAGCGTATCACCTCTAATATTTTGAATGAATCTTGCAATGCTACTATAGTATATGTTACTTGAAATTGCGAGAGAAAAACAATCATTTATTGTTAAATAAGTAATATTTGCTATGGATTCAGGAAAAGAGTAAAATATTGACGGATTCATTGAAATGTATAGAGAGATTCAATTTATAGAAAGGAACATGCTTATGAAAAAAACCAATGCCAACATCAAAGTTAAAAATATCATTCTTATCTTACTCGGTACAGCCATTTATTCATTTGGTCTTGTCCATTTTAATATGCAAAATAATTTAGCAGAAGGCGGATTTACCGGCATCACTTTACTTCTCTACTTTTTATTTTCAATTAATCCGTCTATTAGCAATATTGTTTTAAATATACCTGTTTTTTTGCTCGGGTGGAAATATTTAGGGAAAAATAGTTTTATTTATACCCTTATTGGTACAGTTGGCCTCTCCTTATTCCTCGAAGTTTTTCAACGTTATCAAATTACCATTCCACTTGATCATGATATGACCTTAGCAGCACTTTTTGCTGGCATTTTTATCGGTGGGGGACTGGGGATTATTTTTAGAAGCGGTGGAACAACGGGAGGGGTTGATATTATTGCCCGCCTCGTTCGAAAATTCCTAGGAGTTCCGCTAGGACAAACAATGTTTTTGTTTGATGCGACCGTTATTACAATTTCCATCATTGCATATTTGACACCAAGAGAAGGAATGTATACATTAGTTGCTGTGTTTATTGGTGCAAAAATAATTGATTTTATCCAAGAGGGTGCTTATTCAGGCAGGGGGGCTTTCATCATATCCGACAAATATACGGAAATTGCGGAAAAATTAAGTTCAGAATTGTATCGTGGCGTAACCGCACTTGAAGGACAAGGATATTATACAAAAGCAAATAAAAAAGTTTTGTACTGTGTTGTTGCCAAACGAGAAATTATACCTTTGAAAAATATTGTAACCGCGATTGATCCCCATGCTTTCGTTACGATTACCCATGTCCATGAGGTGTTAGGTGAAGGCTTTACCTTGGACGAAAACAAAAATCCAATCCATAGTTAGTCCAAAACATATAAGAAAAACCGGGCAAAGTACGCCCGGTCCTTTTCTCTTCGCTGATGTTTAGAGATAATCCGTTAATTTATATTCCGTTCCAGATATCCCTTTATAATACTCCGGAACCATCACGCCATTACATTTT
>Ga0207789_1000170_pt1 | contig 45896 bp, 54 predicted proteins | sample HigsolmetaGSP12D_FD_184840 | JGI IMG/M metagenome (GOLD analysis project Ga0207789, IMG submission 184840) | High solid enriched microbial communities from the Joint BioEnergy Institute, USA - SP1-2-D (SPAdes) | ecosystem: Engineered > Bioreactor > SSF (Solid state fermentation) > Aerobic >...
CCAAATTGGATTGGTACATCCGAACGAGGCTGACGAAGTGGTACGCAAAGAAGCGCCAGCGAGATCACTGGCGCGGATCCGGAAGCGAAGTTAAAAAGCTAAGCCAAATGTATGGACTTAAAACGCTGTTGTAAATCGAATGCGCATGAATGACGAACATCGGAAAGCCGTATGAGGGAAAACCTCACGTACGGTTTGATGAGGAGGGGCTGGATTCCCCAGCCCTTCACTCTAGCGTTTTCCCCGGACAGCCTCTCTCTTTTGTCATTTCCCGCCGATAATGATATAATATGTTCCGTTTTGATAAGGGATAAGCGAGGAGTCGCCTGCGATGGATCCGATGTCGAAAATGTGGGTGTCGTTCATTGGAATCGGGCTGATGGCGCTTGCGGCAGCGGTCATTCTGTTCGCCCGGCTGAAGACGAAAGGGTGGATCCGCGGGCTGCTGTCGATATTTGCGTTCGTCTCGCTCTTGCTCGGCATGCTGTGCGGACTCGTTGCGATGATCTGACGCCGGCTTGAATCCGTCCGTCCGGACAAGACAGATACGACAGGGGAGAACGGCATGGTGACGCTGACCGGACGAAAAATAACGAAAACGGTAGAGCCCCAGCCGGGCAAAACGCTGCTCGCGCACGCGCAGGAGGCGAAAATCGACTGGGGCTACAACTGCACCCGCGGCACCTGCGCCAGATGCCGGTGCTTGATCCGGGAAGGAGCCGAGTTGCTGGAGGAGCCGACCGACGCCGAATGGGACCGCCTCGGACCGGAAGAGCTGGAGGAGGGCTACCGCCTCGGCTGCCAGGCGAAAGTGGCGAAGCCCGGGGTCATCTTGGCGGTGAACCGGTTTTATTTCTGAAGCTGCGGCAAGCGAGGAAGTGGTGTCCGATGGAAAGGGCCGTACTGGCGGCGGCTTTGGCCAAGCTTGCCGGCCTGTGGCAAGATGCGGGATGGGCGTGGGTCGTCGGCGGCAGCACCGGCCTGGCGCTGCGGGGAGCGGCGCTCGGGCGGCCGCCCCGGGACCTCGACGTCTATGCGGACGCGGAGGCGATCCCGTTCCTTCATGAGCGGCTGGCCGCCTATGCCTTGGACGGCCCGGCGCCGAGCCGGACCGACCGCTACCGCTCGGTGTTGTCCCATTACGATCTGGGCGCAGCGGTGGCGGAGCTGGTCGGCGGGTTCCGGATCGAGGCCCGGCAATCGGTCTATACGACCGAGGTGGCGGCCGTGCTGCACCCCCAGGGGGATTCGGCCGACGTCGGCGGGCAGACCGTCCGGCTGGCGCCGCCCGCGCACGAGCTGCTGTTCAACCTGCTCCGCGAGCGGACGGACCGGGCTTTGCTCGCCGCCGAGCTGATCCGCCGCCAGCCGTCGCGCCATGTGCCGACGCTTCGGCAGCTGCTCGAACGCAACGCGATCTCGGCGGAAGTGGCCGCGGAAGCTTGGCGTTTGGTGCAGGAGCCGCCGGTTCGGGAGGAGCGGCCATGAAGGGCGACCGGCAGGTGCGGGTGACGTTTCTGCCCGACGGCCGGAAAGTCTCCGTCCGCCCCGGCACGTCGCTGCTCGAAGCTTCCCGCCGGGCGCGCGTCCAGATCCGCACCCGGTGCGGCGGGTTCGCTTCCTGCCTGATGTGCAAAGTGTCCGTGGACGCGGACAACCGGGACGGGCTCAGCCGGCCGGGCCCGGCGGAGCAACGGAAGCTGGGTCCTTTGCTGGAGAAGGGAATCCGTCTGTCCTGCCAGGCTCGCGCCGTCCGGGACGTGACGGTATCCGTGCCGGAAGATCCGCTCCGAGCCGCGATTCGCCGCCAACTGGCGGAGCAGCAGGCGGATCGGGATTTATGGTAACGACAGGGGACAGGATGTTATGAAGCGCAAACCGTTTGCGGCCGCAGCCCTATGGGTGCTGCTGACCGCCGTTCTAAGCGGCTGCTTGTATCCGGACGACTACACGCCGGGAGCGGGGGCGTCGGCGCACGAAGCGGTGCTGCTCGTGCAGGACGCCGTGGACCGGTATTACAAGCAAACCGGGCTGCTCCCGATCGAGAACGCCGACGATAAAACCCCGCTGTACGAGAAGTTCAAAATCGATTTCGGCAAGCTGAAGCGGACGCATTTTTTGACCAATGTTCCCACGCTGGCGTTCGAGAACGGCGGCACGTACATTTTTCTCATTATCGACGAAGAAACGAAGCCGACGGTCAAGCTGATGGATCTGGCCGCCTACCAGCAGGTGGGGGAAGTGCAGCGCAAAGTCGACGATTACGTCGACAGCCATGGCGGCTTGCCTTCCGGACCGGAAATGTATCCCGGGATGTGGGCGATCGATTTCGGCAAGCTCGGCGCGTCCGATCCCGGCATCCGCAGCATGTTCTCCCAGCAGACGCTTCCGCTGATGGTCGATTCCCGCGGCCGCGTCTATCTCGATTACGGGGCCGATCTCCATACGGCGCTGCAAAAGGCGGCGAACCCTCCGAAAGCGGGCGACGACTTGCGCCGTCTGCTGGTCGATCAGTCGTATTTCGTTCCGGTCAAGTCGCCGGTCTACCGGCTGGCTGGCGGCGAGCCGCAAGCCGTGCCGGACGCTTCGCCGTAAACCCCGCATTTTTTCATAGGAAAGGTTGCTAACCGTGTTCCGCGTTCGGACACGGTTTTTTCTTTTGCGGCGACATAAAGGGCCCCCTAATTTCATAGGATCAAAGAGGATAACAAGAGCGGGAAGGCCGTCCCGCCCATAATAAGGCGTGTCCGGGCGTCATATTTTGAAAGGCCGCACATACAATGGTAGCAGTCCAAGTTCGTGTACGAGTTCCGCCCGCGCGGACGGAACCCGAAGGTTTTCAAGGGCCATGATGGGAGGGAATTTCATTGGAAAAAGTGGACATTTTCAAAGATATTGCCGAGCGAACCGGCGGCGATATCTACCTCGGGGTCGTCGGCGCCGTCCGAACGGGCAAATCGACCTTTATCAAGCGGTTTATGGAAACGGTGGTTCTGCCCAACATAGCGCTGGAAGCCGACAGGGTCCGGGCGATCGACGAGTTGCCGCAAAGCGCGGCGGGGCGCACGATCATGACGACGGAACCGAAGTTCGTTCCGAACAACGCTGTGCAGATCAAGGTGGCGGACGGGCTGGAGGTGAACGTCCGGTTGGTCGATTGCGTCGGCTATGCCGTGGAAGGGGCCAAAGGATACGAGGATGAGAACGGTCCCCGCATGATCACGACGCCTTGGTTCGAGGAGGCGATCCCGTTCCAGGAAGCGGCGGAGATCGGCACGCGCAAGGTGATTCAGGAGCATTCGACACTCGGCGTCGTCGTGACGACCGACGGCACGATTTCGGAAATTCCGCGAAGCGCCTATGTGGAAGCGGAAGAAAGGGTGATCAGCGAGCTCAAGGAGGTCGGCAAGCCGTTCGTGCTCATCGTCAACTCGGCGCGGCCGAGAAGCGAGGAGGCGCAAGCGCTGCGCAGCGAGCTCGCGGCCAAATACGACATTCCGGTGCTGACGCTCAGCGCGGCGACGATGGGCGAGGACGAAGTGATGAGCGTTCTGCGCGAAGTGCTGTTCGAGTTCCCGGTTCACGAAGTGAACGTCAACCTGCCGAGCTGGGTGATGGTGCTGAACGAGCGGCACTGGCTCCGGTCGAGCTATGAGAACTCGGTCCGCGACACGGTGAAGGACATTCGCCGGCTCCGCGACGTCGACCGCGTCGTGGCGCAGTTCATGGAATTCGATTTTATCGCCAGAGCCGGCCTCAGCGGAATGAACATGGGGCAGGGCGTCGCAGAGATCGATCTGTACGCTCCGGACGAATTGTACGACAAAATTTTGATGGAAGTCGTCGGCGTCGAAATCCGCGGCAAAGATCACCTGCTCCAGCTCATGCAGGAGTTCGCCCACGCGAAGCGCGAGTACGACCGCTTCGAAGAAGCGCTGGAAATGGTGAAGACGACCGGTTACGGCATCGCCGCCCCGACGCTTCAGGAAATGGTGCTCGACGAGCCGGAACTCATCCGTCAAGGCTCCCGTTTCGGCGTCCGCCTGAAAGCGACCGCGCCTTCGATTCATATGATCCGCGTCGACGTCGAATCGGAATTTGCGCCGATCATCGGCACCGAGAAGCAGAGCGAAGAGCTGGTCCGATACTTGATGCAGGATTTCGAGAAGGATCCGATCAAAATATGGGAGTCCGACATTTTCGGCCGCTCGCTGCATTCCATCGTCCGCGAAGGAATTCAGGGCAAAATCGCGATGATGCCGGACAACGCCCGCTACAAGCTGCAGGAGACGCTGGGCCGGATTATCAACGAAGGGTCCGGCGGCCTGATTGCGATCATTTTGTAGCGGAATGGGTCATAAAGGCGACGCATCCTGATAAGGGTGCGTTTTTCTTTTGGATGAACGGTTGTTCCCTTGTCGGCCGCCGCTTGCGGGGTAGAGCGGCATGTTCCTCTTTCTCCCCCTTGGCCGTTATCCCGTCGGTTCAGGCATGCGCGGAGGAGAGAACGAGTCGGGCGGGGGCGGGCCGGCTTCTGAGCGAAAGGGATTTTGACAAAGAGATTCTGACAAAGGTATCGTAATTTCGACAAAAATCTTTTAAGATATTATTAGAGATGGAACGAGAATTAAATATATAAAACCGATTGACATACTGGGTAATAATTCGTATATTAAATTTATTCTTACTTCTATCGAAAATCGGGAGGGTCATCCAAGATGTTGAAAACCCAACGCGCTGCGGGGCTGCTCGCGCTGACGCTGGCGCTCGTCTTGACGCTTGTGGCTTGCGGCAACAAATCCGAAAATTCGCAGACAAGCCCATCTCCGGAAGGCGCGGTTTCTCCGTCCGCTTCGGCGCCGGCATCCGGGTCTTCGGCCGCATCCGCATCGAAAAATCCGCTTATAGGCAAGAAGATCGCGCTCATTATGCGCCTGAACACCGGCACGTTCTCGGCCCAATACGTGGCGGCGTGAAGGACCAAGTCGCCAAATACGGCGGAGAAGTGACAGTTCTGAATTCCGAAGACGATCTGAGCAAAATGGCTGCCAACCTGGATGCGGCCGTCAATCAGAAATTCGACGGCATTCTGCTCGATCACGGCGATGCGGGAGCCCTCACCGCGGGGGTGAACAAAGCGCTGGCCGCCGGCATTCCGGTCGTGGCGTTCGACTCCGCTCTCGATGGCATCGACGGCGTGACGAACCTGGCGCAGAACGACCAGAAGATGGCCGAACTGACGCTCGGTCAGCTGGCCAAAGACGCGGGCGGCAAAGGCAATATCGTCAAAGTGTGGGTAGCCGGCTTCCCGCCGATGGAGTCCCGGGAGATCGCCTATAAGCAGTTTTTGAAGGACAACCCGGGCATCAAAGAGATCGCGGCGTTCGGGACGGCCGACAAGCCGCAGCTCGACACGCAGGCCCAAATGGAAGCCGTGCTGAAGAAATATCCGAAGAAAGGCGACATCACCGCGGTTTGGGCGTCGTGGGACGAGTTCGCCAAAGGCGCCGTCAATGCGATCAAGCAAGCCGGACGCGACGAGATCAAAGTTTACGGCATCGACCTTAGCGACGAAGACCTCGCTTTGATCCAAGATCCGACCAGCCCGTGGGTCGCTTCCGCCGCCGTCGATCCGTCGTCGATCGGCCGCGTGCAAGTCCGCTACCTGTACCAGAAGCTGCACGGCGACAAGACGGACGCGACCGTTCAGCTCGAACCGATCTATGTCAGCCGCGATCTGCTGCCGAAAGACAAAAAGGTGACGACGGCCGACCTGGCGCAATACGTGCCGGGCTGGGGAGACAACGGCCAAGGCAATACGGACTACCTGAAAGAGCTGGAGAAAGCCGTATCGGGGCAATAATCGCTTGAAGCATTCGTCGCATATGCGGCGCGGAGAACGGATCCCGCGCCGCTTCCTGCTGTCCGCAGGGCTCGGCCCGAAGCATACGGAGTGTCGAAAGGAGCGAGCGGCTTGGCTCAGCCCATGAGCAGCGTCGTACAATTGGAAATGAAAGGAATATCGAAGGCGTTTGCGGGCGTTCCGGCTTTGCGGGGCGTCGATTTCTCGGTGCGGGGCGGAGAGATTCACGCGCTGCTCGGCGCCAACGGCGCCGGCAAAAGCACGTTGATGAAAGTGCTGTCCGGAGCTTACGAAGCGGATTCCGGGACGATCGGCATCAACGGAGCGCCCGTTGCGATCCAGTCGCCGGCGGACGCCAAGAAGGCCGGCATCCATTGCGTATACCAGGAAGTCGACACGTCGCTCGTCCCGCATCTGTCCGTCGCGGAGAACATTTGGCTGGACCGCCTCGCTTCCGGGAGCGGGCCGGCCTGGCTGCGCTGGGGGGAGATCTACGAGAAGGCCGAACGGATCTTGAAGCGGCTGCGTCTCGACGTCCCGGTGCGGAAGAAGGCGGGGGAGCTGACGCTGGCCGAGAAGCAGCTGGTGCTGATCGCCCGGGTGCTGGCGGAAGACGCCCGTTTCGTCATTTTCGACGAGCCGACCGCGCCGCTCAGCCTGGAGGAAGCCGACCGTCTGTTCGCGATTATGGACGAGCTCCGCAAATCCGGCATCGGCGTCATCTTCATCACGCATCGGCTGCCGGAAGTGTTTCGCGTCTGCGATACGGTCACGGTGATGCGCGACGGCGCCCGGGTGCTGACGGAAAGCCGGGAGAAGCTGACGCCGGCCGAAGTGGTGCGGGCGATGCTCGGCCGCAGCTTCGAGGAGGAATACCCGAAGCGGGAAGTGCCGATCGGCGAGCCGCTGCTCGTCGTCCGGGGCCTTACCGCCGGACGGCGCGTCCGCGGCGTCGATCTGGAAGTGCGCCGCGGCGAAGTGGTCGCGGTCGTCGGCCTCGTCGGCGCCGGCAAAACCGAGCTGTCGCGCGCGCTGTTCGGCGCCGACCGGGCGGAGAGCGGCACGGTTCTGCTCGGCGGCCGCAAAGTGAACGCCCGCGAACCGCACGACGCGGTTAGCGGCGGCATCGCGCTCGTTCCGGAGGAGCGGCGCAAGGAAGGCATTCTCGTTCGCGCTTCCGTCCTTCACAACCTCAGCCTGCCGATCTTGCGCTCGCTGTCGCGGGGCGGAATGCTGTCCGGCTCCGCGGAGCGGTCCCATGCCGATCGCCTGATCGGCCGGCTCGGCATCAAAGCGGCTTCCCCCGCCCAACTGACCGGATATTTAAGCGGCGGCAACCAGCAGAAAGTGGCGATCGGCAAATGGCTGGAAGCGGGAGCGGAGCTGTTCCTGTTCGATGAGCCGACCAAAGGCGTCGATATCGGCGCCAAAAGCGACATTTTCCGGATTATCGGGGATTTGGCCGCACAAGGCAAAGGCATTTTGTACCTGACGTGCGAATTCGCGGAGGCGATCGGGCTCGCGGATCGCATCCTCGTCATGTGCGACGGGCGCATCGTCAAGTCGTTCGCGCGCGGGGAAGCGACCCAGGAAAGCTTGCTCTATTACGCCAGCGCGGGACGGGAGGAACTCGCATGAACAAATGGCTGCAATTTTCGTTCAAATACGGCGCCCTTATTTTTATCGGCCTCGTTCTTTTGTTTTTTTCGCTGTATAACGAGTACTTTTTCACTTATGCCAACTTGACCGACATTTTGCGTTCGATTTCCATCGTGACGTTCGTCGCCATCGGGGTGACATTCTCGTTGACCGTGGACGGGTTCGACCTGTCGGTCGGCTCGACGGTTTCCATCGCCACCGTCGTAACGGCGGCGATGATGGTCTGGTATCAGGCGCCGCTTGCGCTCGTGCTGACCGTCCCGCTCGCCATCGGCGCTCTCGTCGGCCTGCTGAACGCGTTTCTCATCGTCAAAGTGCGGATTCCAGACCTGCTCGCCACCTTGGCGACGATGTACATTGTGGCGGGCATTCATCGGACGTATACGAAAGGCTATTCCATTTACAACAACATGAATTTGACCGACGGAACGAAGGCGCCCGGCGTATTCGACAGCCGTTTTCTGTGGATCGGCCAGGGCAAGCTGCTCGGCGTGCCGTTCCCGGTCATCCTGATGCTGCTTGCGGTTGTGGGCGCGCATTTGTTTTTTCAATACACCCGCTGGGGAAGACAGATGATCATGACCGGGGGCAACGAGGAGGCCGCGCGTCTGTCCGGCCTGCGGGTCAGACGGATCCGGGCGCTGGCGTATGTCGCTTCCGGCGTGTTTGCGGCGATCGGGGGCGTGCTGTTCGCGGCCCGGGTCGGGACCGGCCAAGTCGACGCCGGATCGTCGATGCTGATGGACGCGGTGGCGGCCGTCTTCGTCGGCTACTCCGTGTTCGGCGCCGGCCGTCCGAACGTGATCGGCACGTTTGTCGGCGCCGTTCTGATGGGCGTGCTGATGAACGGGCTGACGATGATGAACGTGCAATATTACGCGACGGACATTGTAAAAGGCGCGGTGCTGGTGCTCGCCCTTGCAGTCACGTTCATCCATATGAAGCGCCGCAAAGTATGAAGATCGGCTCATAATCGGGCTTTCGGCTTGAAACTTCGTTTTTCCGCCGTGTATAATTTCTGTGTAAACGGATAAACAGTTAACAAGTCGACGTCCATGTGGAGGTGAAGGTGTTGAACAAAACCGAACTGATCGCCAAAGTCGCCGAAGTAACCGAATTGTCCAAGAAAGACGCCACCCAGGCGGTGGACGCGGTGTTCGACGTCATTGCGGAGACGCTGCAAAGCGGGGAAAAGGTCCAGATCGTCGGCTTCGGCAATTTCGAGGTGCGCGAACGCTCCGCCCGCAAAGGGCGCAACCCGCAGACCGGCGAGGAGATCGAGATACCGGCCGGCAAAGTTCCCGCATTCAAACCGGGAAAAGCGCTCAAAGACGGCATCAAATAAAATGGTTTTCGTTCGCGAACGGCGGCGGTTTCTCCGGCAGGATCCGGAGGAGCGGCCGTCTTTCGGTTTATCGGCACGAAAATGAAAAAATGCGGGAAACGGGTTGCGAACCGAAATCCGCCTATGATATAATCACTTGCGTATCTTGTCGGGGTATGGCGCAGCCTGGTAGCGCGCACCCTTGGGGTGGGTGAGGCCGTGGGTTCAAATCCCGCTACTCCGACCATTACATCCGCAAAGCTGCTTTCCTGCCATCTGCGACTGCCGGGAGAGCAGTTTTTGTATGAAGGGGATGCCGCATGGATTCGGTCCAAGGCGAATATATCGTCGTGAAGGCGAAGGACAACGGGGTTCATGTGATCGGACTTACGCGCGGTCAGGACACCAAGTTCCACCATACGGAGAAGCTGGACAAAGGCGAAGTGCTGATTGCCCAATTCACCGACCATACGTCGGCGGTGAAAGTCCGGGGCAAGGCGGTCATCCTGACCAAATACGGAACGATTCAGACGGACGATTGAACCGGCGGCGGGCGCCGCAGGCGCAGGCATAGCCTGCCTTTTTTCTTTGTACAATGAAGTATGGGGGTGCCCGCCATGCTTCATTGGAAGAGAATGGCCGCGTTTGCCGCGCTTGCCGTGGCGCTTGTCGCCTTGCTCGGGCAACTGCCCGCCTGGGAGCAACGCGCGCAGGAGCGCCGCCAGGCGACCGCGGTGTTCACGCCGGTGGCCGTGGAGCGCCTGACGAACGACAATCTGGTCGACGCGATGGTCGCGGTTCCGCTGCAGCAGCGGCTGACCCGCGTCGGTTGGGATCACGCGATTCTGTCCGTCGATTTGACGCTGCGCTCGCCGGAGGCGGCGCCGAAAGACCTGTGGAAAGATACGGCCGCCTTGCTGCGCTTCAGCTTTGCGCAGGTGACGGGCGTCAAGCAGCTGTTGCTTAGGGTTTTCCAAAGCGCCGGAGACGGGCAGCGCACGCTGCTCGGGTACGCGGATTCCCGCGTCGCGGACTGGTCCGTTCCGGAGCTGGCCGCGCTGAAGCCGCCCGAGGGCTGGCCGGACGCGGCCTGGCGCAGCAAGCTGAGGCTCGTTCTGACGCCCGCCGGCGAACGCTGGCTGCGAAATGTTGAAAAATGATGAACACCCGGCCAGGCTTATGCGGCGTCTGTACGGTTATGATATAATAGGACAAATGCAGTGTGTTGCGACAGGTTCGGAGGCTGAAGAATGACACGAAACCGCATTGCCCAGCTCGCCCGCAAATATACCGACTACGACATGATCGTCCGCCACACCGAACTTCCGGAATTTCCGGCCGGGCGGCTGAAGCTCCTGTATACGATGCTGTCTTACCAAACGGACGCTTCGGAGAACAAGGAGCTGTTTTCGCTTGTGACGTCTCTCGTGCAGATGGGGCTGGACACGCACGAAATGGTGGAGAACGCTCCGGCTGCCGAGGGGCTGGCCGGCATGCGTTCCCGTCAGCTGCAAGTGCTGGCGGGCGACTATTTCAGCAGCCGGTTTTACCAGTTGCTGTCCCAGGCGGGCCAAATCGAGATGATCCGCAAGCTGAGCGAAGCGATCTGCGACCTGAATCGGATCAAGATGAGCTTTTACCTCAAAATGAAGCAGATGAAGCTGAACGCCGAAGAATACGTAAACCATGGGGCAGAGCTAAGGTCCGGTTTGTTTATGTCGTTCTCCCATCTGATGACCGGCCTGTACGGGCGGCTGTGGCCGGATCTTCTGGATCGCTTCAGCCGGTGCGAACTGCTGATGCAGGAGCTTGCGCGAATCGAGCGGTCGGGACGCCTGGCCGAAAGTTGGGGCGTCTGGCACATCCTCGAGGAAGGCGATGCGGAAGACCGCGAGCAACTCGCGCTGCGGCGGGACGACACCGGCTTTATCCGCCAGTTGCTGGAGAAGTACGGCGTGGAGGGCAAGCTCGGCGGCCTGCTCCGCCAGTCGGTGCAGCAGCTGCAGAGCCTCGTTCAGCGCCTGCAGTCCGATAGGCTGGCCCGGGATCTTCAGCCGCTGCTCGAGCCGTTCGTCAAAGCCGCCGGTCTCGTTCCGGCCGCCGCGATGAAAGATTTGGGGTGAGCCGGATGAATATGGATGCCGACACGAAGCAGAAACACGTCCATGCCGTATTCGAAAGCATCGCTCCGAAGTACGACATGATGAACGATATTTTGAGCTTCCGCCGCCATAAAGCCTGGCGGCGCTTTACAATGCGCAAGATGGACGTCCGGCCCGGCCAGTCGGCGCTCGACCTGTGCTGCGGAACGTGCGACTGGACGATCGCGCTGGCGCGCGCCAGCGGGAGCGGCCGCACGGTCGGTCTCGATTTCAGCCGCAATATGCTGAATGTCGGTCAAGCCAAAATCGACCGGCTGGGCCTGACGGACCGGATCTCGCTCGTTCAGGGAAACGCGATGGAACTGCCTTTCCCGGATCATTCCTTCGACTTCGTTACGATCGGCTTCGGCTTGCGCAACGTTCCGGACTACGAGCGGGTGATCCGGGAGATGAAGCGGGTCGCCAAGCCCGGCGGCAAAGTCGTCTGCCTCGAGTTGTCCAAGCCGACCTGGCAGCCGTTCAAAGCTTTTTATTATTTCTACTTCGAAAACCTACTGCCGCTGCTGGGCAAATGGATCGCCAAAAGGTACGAGCAATACCGCTGGCTTCCCGAATCGCTGGCGATGTTCCCGGATTTGCAGACGCTGGCGGAGATGTTTCGGAAAGCCGGCCTGCGCAACGTCAAAGCCTACCCTTTGACCGGCGGCATCGCGGCGCTTCATATCGGAACGAAGGGGAATGACGGGCGATGATCCGCAAAACGAAAATTTTTCTGGAAATGATCAAATTCGAACATACGATTTTCGCGCTTCCGTTCGCCTATGTCGGTTCCATTCTCGGCGCGGTGACCGAGCAGCAGCGGCTTCCGACGTGGGCCGAATGCGGCTGGATTCTGCTGGCCATGATCGGCGCGAGAAGCGCGGCGATGGGGCTGAACAGACTGATCGACAAAGCCATCGACAAGCGCAACCCCCGCACGGCGATGCGGGCGCTGCCGGCGGGTCTGCTCAAGTCCGGCGAAGTGGCGGTGTTTGTGCTCGCGTCGCTGGCGCTGCTCGTCTGGGCCGCTTCCGAGCTGAATCCGCTGTCGGTCAAGCTGCTGCCGATTGCCGTTTTCATGCTGGTCTTTTACTCGTACACGAAAAGGTTCACCTGGCTTTGCCACGTCGTGCTCGGTCTGACGGTCGGACTCGCTCCGCTCGCCGGCTGGGTGGCGGTGACCGGCCAGGTGACGTTTCCGGCCGTCGTGCTGTATTTGGCCTGCTCGCTCTGGACCGCCGGCTTCGATGTGATCTACGCCTGCCAGGACGTAGAATTCGACCGCAAGGAAGGGCTTTATTCCATTCCGGCGCGCTTCGGCATCGCCAAAGGGCTGCTGCTGGCCCGCCTGTTCCATACGCTGACCGCGATCGGGTTCGCCTGGCTGTTGCTCCTCACCGATCTGAGCTGGTGGTATATGGCCGGCATCGTCGTGTCCATCGGACTGCTCGTCTATGAGCACCGGCTCGTCAAGCCGAACGACCTGAGCAAGCTGAACGCCGCCTTTTTCACGATGAACGGGGTGCTCAGCACGGTCGTGTTCGCGTTCACGTTCATCGACCAAGTGGTGGTGAAATCGTGGTGACCCGGCGTCCGGCCAGATGGGTGGTCGGCATCACCGGCGCGAGCGGGGCCGTTTACGGCGTGACGCTGTGCCGGGAACTGATCCGCCAAGGCTTCGAAGTGCATTTGGTCGTTTCCGACGCCGGCTGGCGCGTCCTGAAGGAAGAGCTGGGATGGAACGCCGCCCGGCGGGAGGAAGCGCTGCATGCCGGTCTGGACTTCCCCGATGCGGCGGGGAAATGGGTGTACCATCCGTTCGGCGACATCGGAGCGGGCATCGCCAGCGGCTCCTTCCGCTGCGAGGGCATGGTCGTCATCCCCTGCTCGATGGGGACGCTGTCCGCGATCGCCCACGGCTCGTCCGACAATTTGCTGACGCGGGCGGCCGACGTGACGCTCAAGGAAGGGCGTCCGCTGCTCCTTGTGCCGCGCGAGACGCCGCTGAGCGCCGTTCACCTGGAAAACATGCTCAAGCTGGCCCGCATCGGCGTCCGCATCATTCCGGCCATGCCGGCTTTCTACTACGGACCGCAGACGCTGGACGACGCGGTGCGGTTCATCGCCGGCAAAGTGCTGGACAGCATGGGAGTGGAGCATCAATTGTACAGAAGATGGGGAGAATCCAATGAATAGCGGCCGCCGGCGGCCGATCCGGATCGGCCGCATCGATTATGCGAACGTATGGCCCGTCTTTCACCGTTTCGACCCGGGGAGCCTGCGGTGCGAGACGGAAGTCGTGTCGGCGATGCCGGCGGTGCTGAACCGCATGCTGAGGGAAGGGGAGATCGACGTCGCCGCCATCTCTTCGTTCGCCTACGGGGCGTCGCCCGAATCGTACTTGCTGCTGCCCGATCTTTCGGTCAGCGCCCGGGGACGGGTCAGGTCGATTCTGCTGTTTGTGAAATCGCCGCTGGAGCAAGTCGTCCATGGGCGGATCGCGGTGACGAACACGTCGGCCACTTCCGTCCATCTGCTGCGGATCTTGATGGAGAAGTTTTACGGCGGCCGTCCCGAATACGAGGCGACGGAGCCGTCCCTGGAGCGGATGCTGGCAAACGCGGACGCGGCTCTTTTGATCGGCGACCACGCGATTCAGGCCTCCTGGCGCGACACCGGCTGCCGCGTTCTCGATCTCGGCGAGGCGTGGGAATTATGGACCGGCCGCTGGATGACGTTCGCCGTCTGGGCGGTGCGCCGGGAAGCGGCGGAACGCGACCCCGAAGCGATCGCGGAAATCTACGGGGCGCTGCTCGCCGGGAAAAGGCGGTCGCAAGCCGACCCGGAAGCGATCGTGTCCAAGGCGCTGCGGCAATTCGGCGGAACGCCGGACTTTTGGCGCGACTACTTCCGGGGGCTGTGCCACGATTTCGGGCCGGCGCAGCAGGAAGGACTCCTGCTCTATTATCGGTACGCCTACGAGCTGGGACTGATGAAGCAGCGGGTGACCGCCCTCTCGGAGTGGACCGGTCCGGCCCCGCACGCCGAACCTATCGGAAAGCCGCAGGTGAAACGATGAACAAAATGCTGCAGATCTACGCGTCGCTTCAGTCCGATTTGCGCCGGATCGAGGACGGTCTGGCGCGCAGCCTGGCTTCGGATTTGCCGCAGCTCAGCGAAGCGGCGCTGCACCTCTTGAAAGCCGGGGGCAAGCGGCTGCGTCCCGTCTTCGTGCTGCTGGCGGGCCAATTCGGCGATTACTCGCTGCCGACGCTGGCCAAAGTGGCCATCCCGCTGGAGCTTATCCATATGGCGTCGCTCGTTCACGACGACGTGATCGACGACGCCGACACGAGGCGGGGACAGCTGACCGTCAAGTCGAAATGGGACAACCGGATCGCCATGTACACCGGGGACTACATATACGCCAAAGCGCTGACGGTGGCGACCGAATTGGAGCAGCCGCGCATTCACCAGATTCTGTCCCGTTCGATGGTGCAGATGTGCATCGGCGAAATGGAGCAGATTCGCGACTTCTTCAATACGCGGCAAAGCATCCGCAACTATTTGCGGCGCATCCGCCGCAAGACGGCGCTTCTCATCGCGATCAGCTGCCAGCTCGGCGCGATGGCCGCCGGCGCGCCGGAACGTTACTGCCATGCGCTGTACCGGTACGGGTACAACGTCGGCATGACCTATCAAATTACCGACGACCTGCTCGATTTGTGCGGCACCGAGAAGACGATCGGCAAGCCGCCGGGCAGCGATCTCCGCCAGGGCAACATCACGCTGCCGGTGCTGTACGCTTTGCGGGAGCCCGGTCTGGGCGAGCAGCTGCTCGAGGAGATCCGGCGCATTCAGGACAGCGAAGGGGCGGCCGATTCGTCCGCCGCGGTCCGGCTCGTCCGCCGGAGCCAGGGCGTCCGCCTCGCCGAGCAGATGGCCGACCGCTATACGGCGAAAGCGCTGCAGGCGCTGAAGGGGCTGCCGGATCTTCCGGCGAAGCAAAATTTGGGCGAAATCGCGAAATTTGTCGCCCGCCGGAGCTATTGAGCCCCGTTTCAGCTTCTCATTTATGTATCGTTAGAATAGTCCAAGGAGGGGGATGGGATGGAGCGAACCTATTTGATGGTCAAGCCCGACGGGGTGCAGCGGGGGCTCATCGGGGAAATCGTAAGCCGCCTGGAGCGAAAGGGACTGACGCTGATTGCGGCCAAGCTGATGCTCGTCACCCGCGAACAGGCGGAGCGCCACTACGCGGAGCATCGCGGCAAAGACTTTTACGAGAAGCTGCTCGGCTTCATCACTTCCGGGCCGGTGTTCGCGATGGTCTGGGAAGGGGAACAGGCCGTCGCGCAGGCCCGTCTTTTGATCGGGAAGACGAATCCGCTGGAGGCGGCTCCCGGGACGATCCGCGGCGATTTCGGGTTTCATACGACGTACAATCTGATCCACGGATCGGATTCCCGAGAGAACGCGGAACGGGAGATCGCGATTTTTTTCGGGGAAGACGAGCTGGTCCGTTACGACAGGCGGATTCAGCCCTGGATCTGACCGCATCGGCATGGGGGAGCGAGACCGCGCATGGGAGAAACCGGTCATTGGCCGCCGGTGTCGGCTCGATCGGACGACGAAGATTTTTATCGATTCGTAGCCGACATCCGGAGAACGACTTCGATCGATTTGTCGCATTACAAAGAGGCGCAAATGCGGCGCAGGCTGACCACGCTTCGCCTGAAGCACGGGTATGAGACGTTTGCCGACTACTTCGCCGCCATGTCGAAAGACGAGAAGCTGCGGAGCGAATTTCTGGACCGGATGACGATCAACGTATCGGAATTTTGGCGCAATCCGAACCGCTGGCAGCTTTTGCGGGAGCGTTTTCTGCCGGACATGCTGCGAAGGGCGGGCCGTCTGTCGCTTTGGAGCGCGGCCTGCTCCACCGGGGAAGAGCCTTATACGCTGGCGATGATCCTGGACGCGCACGGCGCGCTGGACCGGGCGGCGATTCTGGCGACGGACATCGACGAGGGCGCGCTGGCGAAAGCGCAGCGCGGCGCTTATCCGGAGCGCTCGATTCGCGACGTTCCGCCCGAATTCGTCCGCAAGTATTTCACGGAGGAGAACGGGGAATACCGCGTCTTGGAACGTTTGAAGCGGGCGGTGACGTTCCGGAAGCAGGACTTGCTGCGCGATCCGTTCGGGGACCGGTACGATCTCATCGTCTGCCGCAACGTCTTGATCTATTTCACCGAGGACGCGAAGCGGATGTTGTACGCCAAGTTTGCCGGCGCCCTGAAGCCGGGCGGCCTGCTGTTCGTCGGCAGCACGGAGCAGATCATCGCGCCGGGCAATTACGGCCTGGAGACCGCCGATACGTTTTTCTACCGGCGCTCGGTATGACGGAACGGGCGTTGCGCGATAATAAGGATAACCATTCCAACCGGAGGGATCCATGGACAAGCGCAAAGTGATCGCCGCTTACCGCCGGGGGCTCATCTCCTTGCAGGAATGCGCGCAAATTCTCGGTGTCGAAAATGTAAGATTGCTGGGACATCTGCGGGACGGCACCGACGGCCGCGCGATGTCCGACACGAAGCAGTCCGTCCGCTAGCGGCGGGCTGTTTTCTTGTCAAACGGTTTTGCGCTGTACTATAATGAGCAAAGATGTTTTCGGGGGTATAGGCGAGAAGGGAGAGCTTACCGTTGAGCATACGCTATTTGACCGCGGGGGAGACGCACGGACCGCAGCTTACAGCCATTATCGAAGGGCTGCCGAGCAATCTGGAGCTCGACTTCGAGGCTTTGAATTTCCAGCTGCAGCGCCGTCAGAAAGGGTACGGGCGAGGCCGGCGCATGCAGATCGAGAAGGACGAGGCGCGGATCGTCGGCGGCGTTCGACACGGACGGACAACCGGCGCGCCGGTGGCGATTGTGATCGAGAACAAAGATTGGAGAAACTGGTCGACGGTCATGAACGTGGAGCCGGTCGAAGGCGATGACGAAGCGAAGCGGCGGATTCACCGGCCGCGTCCGGGACACGCCGATTTGAACGGCGGCCTGAAATATCATTTGAAAGATTTGCGCAACGTGCTGGAGCGGTCCAGCGCCCGCGAGACGGCGGCCCGCGTGGCCGTCGGAGCGATCGCCCGGCAGCTGCTGGAGCAGTTCGGCATGAAGGTGGCCGGGCAGGTCGTGTCGATCGGGGATGTCGTCGCTCCGCCGCACCAGTTGCCGATCGACGAGCTTATCGAACGGACCGAGCAGTCTCCGGTTCGCGTCGTCGATGCGGAGACCGAGCGGAAAATGATCGAGCTGATCGACCGCGTCAAGGCGGACGGAGATTCGATCGGCGGCGTCGTCGAATGCATCGTGACCGGCGTTCCGGTCGGGCTGGGCAGCCACGTGCAGTGGGACCGGAAGCTGGACGGGCGCATCGCGCAGGCGGTCGTCTCGATCAACGCGTTCAAGGGCGTCGAGATCGGCATCGGCTTCGAAGCGGCGCGCCGGCCCGGCTCGCAAGTGCACGATCCGATTCTGTATTCGCCCGAACGCGGCTATTATCGCGCCTCGAACAATGCCGGCGGCTTCGAAGGCGGCATGACGAACGGCGAGCCGATCGTCGTCCGCGCCGTGATGAAGCCGATTCCAACGCTGTACAAACCGCTGGCCAGCGTCGACATTGATACGAGGGAGCCGTTCGCTGCGCAGGTGGAGCGTTCCGACGCGTGCGCCGTGCCCGCGGCCAGCGTCGTGCTCGAGCACGTCGTCGCCTGGGAAGTGGCGAAGGCGTTTCTGGAGAAGTTCGGCGGCGACTCGATGGAGGAGATTCGGGCCAACCTGGAACATTATTTGCGTCAGGTGGCGGAGTACTGATGGGCGGCGTGGAAATGCGCGAACTTACGGTGGAATTGGGCGATCGGTCTTATCCGATCTGGATCGGCAGCGGCTTGCTGCGGCGCGCGGGAGAAATGATGGCTAGGCGCGGCGTTTCGGCGAAAAGCCCGATTCTGCTCGTCACCGACGAGGCGGTCGACCCGCTGTACGGCGGCGTCGTCCAGCAGGCGCTGGAGGAGAGCGGATACCAAATGTCGCGGACGGTCGTCCCTTCCGGCGAAAAGTCGAAGTCGCTGGCCGTATACGACGATCTGATCACCGCCGCGCTGCAGGCGGGCCTCGACCGGAAGTCGGCGATCGTCGCTCTCGGCGGCGGCGTCGTCGGCGATCTGGCCGGCTTTGCGGCCGCGACGTATATGCGCGGCGTCAAATTCGTGCAGATGCCGACGACGATTCTGGCCCACGACAGCAGCGTCGGCGGCAAAGTGGCGGTCAACCACCGGCTGGCCAAAAACATTATCGGCGCCTTCCACCAGCCGGAGTTCGTGCTGTACGATCTCGACACGCTGCGGTCGCTGCCGCCCCGTGAAGTGCGCTCCGGCCTGGCGGAAGTCGTCAAGCACGGCCTGATCTGGGACGAAGCGCTCGCCGCCTGGTGCGAACAGCATGCGGACCGGCTGCTCGCGCTCGATCCCGACGCGCTCGGCTACGCGCTGTACGAGGGCTGCAAGGTGAAGGCCGCCGTCGTGTCGCAGGACGAGCGCGAGAACGATCTGCGCGCGATTTTGAACCTGGGCCATACGATCGGACACGCGCTGGAAGCGGTGGCGGGCTACGGCAAGCTGCTTCACGGGGAGGCGATCGCCATCGGCATGGTCGGCGCCGCCCGGCTGGCGGCCCGCTTCGGCTACGACGCCGGGCTGGCGGACGCGTACGAGCGGCTGCTGCGCAAGTTCGGGCTGCCGGTTCGCATTCCGCCCGAGTGCGCGACGGACGCTATTATGGAAGCGATGCGGCGCGACAAAAAGTTCCGCGAAGGCCGCATGGTGTTTGTCGTGCCGACGGCGATCGGACGCGTGGAAATTCGCAGCGACGTGCCCGTAGACTGGGTGAGGGAAATTGTGGTCGGCTTGAAAGGGGAGGCTTGAACTCGCATGAGCGTTAGGGGCATCCGCGGCGCCATTACGGTGGAGGCCAACGAGGAGCAGCAGATTCTGGACGCCACCGGCCAGCTGCTGAAAGGCATTGTGGAAGTGAACGGCATCGTTCCGGAAGATATCGCCTGCGTGTTCGTCACCGTCACGCAGGATTTGGACGCGGCGTTTCCGGCCCGGGCGATCCGCGAACTGGCGGGATGGGAACGGGTTCCGCTCATGGGTTCCGTCGAAATGGCGGTGAAGGGGGGCCTGGAGAGGTGCGTCCGGCTGATGGTGCTGGTCAATACGGACAAAGCCCAGTCGGATATTCGCCACGTCTACATGGGCGGCGCCCAGGTGCTCCGTCCGGATCTTCTGAACAACCGGGACGACTTCTTCGCGCGGTAAACGCTTGCTTCACCGCAATGCTTCGCATTGCTTTTTGGCGATTGCGCATTCCGAGCCGACTTCGTCGCTCGGTAAACGCTTGCCGCACCGCATGCTCAGCATTGCTTTCTGCGGCTGCGCGATCCGCGCGACTTCGTCGCGCGGTAGTTGACGGGATTGCCTTTCGGATGGTATAGTGAGGTGTAACTTGGCGCGGAACGGTCGGCCGGAGGGTCGATCACTTACGCGCGGGTGCCGAGCGGAGACGCGTATGCGAGACGAGAAGAGCGGAGGGCGGTCCGGTTGAAGGACGCCGAGGAAGAGGGTGCCTTGCGCCCCGGATGCCATTCTCTTATCGGGATAAATGCGCGCATCTCTGCGAAGCAGAGATGCTTTTTTATGCCGTTGCACCGCAATGCGCGGCACGGCTTTCTGCGACGGCGCGTTCGGGACGACTTCGTCGCCCGATTTTAGGAAGGGAGCGAGCCTCGATGGATCTGGATCAACAGGAGCTGCGGCAAGTGATTCGGCTGGCGGGCGCGTACAATGTCATTCCGATCGTTCGGCGGCTGCTGGCGGACACCGAAACGCCGATCCGCGTGTTCCGGCATCTGTACCAAGACCGGCGGGCGTTTCTGCTGGAAAGCGTGGAGGGCGGCGTGAAATGGGCGCGGTATTCGTTCATCGGCACCGATCCGTTTCTCGTCTTGCGGCTGAAGAAAAACAAGGTGACGCTCGAGCGGGACGGCCGGACGGAAACGTTTGTCAGCGGGGATCCGCTCGGGTTGATCCGCGAGAAGCTGCGGGCGTACCGAAGCCCGGCAATCGAGGGGCTGCCTCCTTTTACCGGCGGAGCGATCGGCTTTTTCGGCTACGATCTGCTGCAATATTACGAGAAAAGACTTCCGCCGCACCGGGTCGACGATCTCGCGATGGACGACATGCAGTTCCTGTTCTGCGACCGGATCGTCGCGTTCGACCATTATAAGCAGCAAGTGCTTGTCATCGGCAACGTCCATGTTCCGGAAGGGGCGTCCGACGACGACATCGCCGGCGCCTATAAGGAAGCGGTGGAGGGCATCGAGCGGATGATCCGCCGCCTGCAGGAGCCGCTGCCGCCGCTCCCTGCGGGCGAAACGCCGCCGCTCGATCCGGAGCTGGGCGATATTCGCTCCAATATGACGAAAGAGCAGTATATGGACATCGTCAATCGGGGGAAAGCGTACATCCGCGCCGGCGACATTTTCCAGACGGTGCTGTCCCAGCGCTTCGAGATCGAGACCGAAGTCGATCCGCTGCACGTGTACCGGATGCTGCGCATGATGAACCCGTCGCCGTACATGTACTACTTGAAGCTGGACGACGAAGTGATCGTCGGCGCAAGCCCCGAGATGCTGGTGAAAGTGGAAGGGGACCGGGTCGAGATGCGGCCGATCGCCGGCACGCGGCCGCGCGGCGCGACGGCCGAAGAAGACGAGGCGCTGGAGAAGGAGCTGCTGGCGGACGAGAAGGAGCGCGCCGAGCACGTCATGCTGGTCGATCTGGGCCGCAACGATTTGGGACGGGTGTCCGAATACGGGACCGTCCGATGCGAGTCCTACATGGAGATCGAGCGCTACTCCCATGTGATGCACATCGTGTCCAACGTGGCCGGCAAGCTCCGCTCCGACAAGGACTTTTTCGACGCGCTCATCTCCTGCTTGCCGGCGGGCACCGTGTCCGGCGCGCCGAAGCTGCGGGCGATGGAGATCATCGCCGAGCTGGAGAACGAAGCCCGCGGCACCTATGCCGGGGCGATCGGCTACCTCGGGTTTTCCGGCAGCCTGAACACGTGCATTACGATCCGGACGATCGTGTTCAAGAACGGCAAAGCCTACGTGCAGTCCGGCGCCGGAATCGTCTGGGATTCCGTTCCGGAGAAGGAGTACGAGGAGACGGTCAACAAAGCGAAGGCGCTGCTGAAGGCGATTCGCGCCGCCGAAGCCGCGTTTCCGCCGAAATCCGGCGGCGGCCGCGCCGCGAAGAACCGGCCGGCGATGACCGTCGCCCATGACCGGCGCACCAATCTCGATTATTATTAAAAGGACGGGGGAGACGGACATGAGCGGACAACTGACGATGCAGGAAGCGCTGGCGAAGCTGACGGACGGGCGCGATCTGACGGAAGCCGAAGCTGCGGACGTCATGGGGCGGATCATGAGGGGGGAGGCGACCCCTTCGCAGATCGGCGGCGTGATGATCGCGCTGCGGATGAAGGGCGAGACGGTGGACGAAATCACCGGCTTCGCCGAGGCGATGCGGGCGTTCGCCAGCCCGGTGCGCATCGAATGCCGGGATCTGCTCGATACGTGCGGAACCGGGGGATCGGGCATCCACAAGTTCAACATCTCGACCACGTCGGCGATCATCGCCGCGGCGGCCGGCGCCCGCGTCGCCAAGCACGGCAACCGGGCGATGTCCGGCAAGGCGGGCAGCGCGGACGTGCTGGAAGCGCTCGGCGTCAATATTCAGCTGAACGCGGAGCAGGCGGCCGAATGCCTGGAGCGGACGGGCATCTGCTTCCTGTTCGCGCAGCTGTACCATCCGGCGCTGAAGCATGCCGCCGCGCCGCGCCGGGAGCTCGGCGTGCGGACGATCTTCAACCTGCTCGGACCGCTGGCCAATCCGGCCGGCGCCGACCGGCAGATGATGGGGCTGTACGACCGCTCCAAGACGGAGACGATCGCCCGGGTGCTGAAGCGGCTCGGTCTGAAGCGGGCGATGGTCGTCGGCAGCCACGACGGGCTGGACGAGATCAGCCTGTCGGCGCCGACGCAGGTGTCCGAGCTGAAGGACGGGAACGTGACGACTTACGACATTACGCCGGAAGACCTCGGCCTGCGGACGGTGCCGCTGGGCGAAGTCAAGGGCGGCGACGCCAAGGAGAACGCCGCGATCATCCGCCGGGTGCTGGCGGGCGAGCGGAGCGCTTACCGCGACGTTGTGCTGGCCAACGCCGGCGCGTGCATCTATGTGTCCGGCCGGGCCGAGACGCTGGCCGACGGCGTGCGGCTGGCCGCGGAGACGATCGATTCGGGCCGGGCGCTTGACAAGCTGCAGCAATGGATTTCCGCGACAGGAGAAGTGAGCTATGTTTCTTGATCGGATCGTCGCCGCCAAGCGGCGGGAGGTGGAGGCTTTGCGCGGGACGCTGCCGCTGCGCGAAGCCGAGCGGAAGATCGCCGGGCTGCCGGCGTGCCGCGGTTTCGAGCGGGCGCTGGGCGAAGGGCGCAAGCGGCAGGTCGGCCTGATCGCCGAAGTGAAGAAAGCCAGTCCGTCCAAAGGGCTCATCCGCCCGGATTTTCATCCGTCCCGCCTGGCCCGCGATTATGAGGCGGCCGGCGCGGATTGCGTGTCGGTGCTGACCGACCGGGACTTTTTCCAGGGGAGCAACGATTATTTAAAGGAAGTGCGCGAGGCGGTCGGCTTGCCGCTGCTGCGCAAAGATTTTACGATCGACGAGCTGCAAATTTACGAAGCCCGGCTGATCGGCGCCGACGCGGTGCTCTTGATCGCCGCCATCCTGGGCAAGGAGCGGCTGGCGCAGCTTCACCGCCTGGCCCGGGACGTCGGATTGGACGTCCTCGTCGAAGTGCACGACCGCGCCGAGCTGGAGACGGTGCTGGAATTCGGGGAGGCGACGCTGATCGGCGTCAACAACCGCGATCTGCGTACGTTTCAGACAAGCCTCGAAGTGACCGGGCAGCTGATGCCGCTCATGCCTCCCGGCGTGACGGCGGTCAGCGAGAGCGCCATTTCCGCGCCGGCCGACATCGCCTACGTCCGCGAAGCCGGCGCGCATGCGGTGCTCGTCGGCGAGCATTTCATGCGCCAGCCGGACGTCGGGCAGGCGATCGTCGATCTGCTCGGCCCGGCGGCCAAGGCGGGGACGGCGTCGTGAGCGGCCGGGAGACCCCGCGCATAAGCGTGAAAATATGCGGCATCCGGGAACCGGAGACGCTGTGCGGGATGGACGGGCTGGACGTCGACTACGTCGGCTTCGTGTTCGCCGCAAGCCGCCGCCGCGTGACGCCGGCGCAGGCGGGCGAGCTGATCGCCGCCGCCCGGCGCACGGCGATGGCCGGCGGCCGGCCGCCGCGCGCCGTCGGCGTGTTCGTCGATCCGACGATGGAGGAGATCGCCGGCACGCTGGCGCTCGCGCCGCTCGACGCCGTGCAGCTTCACGGCGCGGAGACGCCGGCTTTCTGCCGCGCGGTGCGGGAACGCTTCGGCGTTGAGGTGTGGCGGTCGCTGCCGGTGGAAGAGCCGGCCGCCGGCGCGGAAGCCGGCGCGGCAGGCGAAGCGGAAGCCGCGGCGGAGCGGATCCGCGCTTACGCCGGCGCGGCGGATGCGGTTCTGCTCGACACCGCGGGCGGCGGAACCGGGCGCGTGTTCCGGTGGGAGCGGATTCCCGCTTGCCTGGAAGCGGCCCGGCTGAGCGGGCTCCGGCTGTTCGTGGCCGGGGGACTGACGCCGGACAACGTGGCCGGTCTGCTGCGGGACTACGGGCCCGACGGCGTCGACGTTTCCAGCGGCGTGGAGACGGACGGCCGCAAGGACATTGCGAAAATCGCCGCATTCGTGGAAAGGGTGAAGACGCGATGATTCAACAGGTGCCCGACCCGTACGGCCGTTTCGGGCCGTTCGGCGGCCGCTACGTGCCGGAAACGCTGATGAACGCACTCTATGAATTGGAAGAAGCCTATTTGCGCTACAAGGACGACCCCGATTTCAACGCGGAGATCGACTACCTGCTGAAGCAGTATTCGGGCCGCCCGACGCCGCTGTACTACGCGGAGCGGCTGACCCGGCATTTGGGCGGCGCGAAAATCTACTTGAAGCGCGAAGATTTGAACCATACCGGCGCGCACAAGATCAACAACGCGATCGGACAGGCGGTGCTGGCCCGGCGGATGGGCAAGAAGAAAGTGATCGCCGAGACCGGCGCGGGCCAGCACGGCGTCGCCACCGCCACGGTCGCCGCGCTGATGGGGCTGGAGTGCAAGGTGTTCATGGGCGAGGAGGACACGAAGCGGCAGCAGCTGAACGTTTTCCGGATGGAGCTGCTCGGCGCCGAAGTGGTCCCCGTGCTGTCCGGCACCCGCACGCTGAAGGACGCCTGCAACGAAACGCTGCGCTACTGGGTCAGCCACGTCGACGACACGTACTACATTCTCGGTTCGGTCACCGGTCCGCACCCGTACCCGATGATGGTGCGGGACTTCCAGCGCGTCATCGGCCTGGAGACGAAGGACCAGATCCGCGAGGCGGAAGGACGGCTGCCGGACGTCATCATCGCCGCGGTCGGCGGCGGCAGCAACGCGGCCGGCATGTTCCATCCGTTCGTCGGGGAAGCGGGCGTCCGGCTGATCGGCGTCGAAGCGGCCGGACGGGGGCTGGACACCGAGGAGCATGCGGCGACGATGACGAAGGGGCGGCCCGGCGTGTTCCAAGGCTCGATGAGCTACGTGCTGCAGGACGAGCGCGGCCAGGTGCTGCCGGCCCACTCGATCTCCGCGGGGCTCGATTATCCCGGCATCGGGCCGGAGCACGCCTACCTGAAGCATACGGGCCGGGCCGAATACGTGCCGATTACCGACGCGGAAGCGCTCGAGGCGCTGCACCTGCTGTCGCGGCTGGAAGGCATCATTCCGGCGCTGGAGTCGGCCCATGCGGTGGCGCAGGCGGTCAAGACGGCGCCGTCGCTCGGCAAGGACGCCGTCGTCGTCGTCAACCTGTCCGGCCGCGGCGACAAAGACGTCGAATCGATCATGCACGTTCAAGGGGGACAACAGCCATGACCGCCGCCGCAGCCAAGGCCAACGCCATCGACCGGGTGTTCGCGCGCCTGCGCGCATCCGGCGAAACCGCGCTCATCCCGTATTTGACGATGGGCGATCCCGATCTCGAAACTTCCGTCCGGCTCGTGCAGGCGGCCGAGGAAGCGGGCGCCGACATGATCGAGCTCGGCGTTCCCTATTCCGATCCGCTGGCGGACGGTCCGGTCATCCAGCGGGCTTCGGAGCGGGCGCTGCGGCACCGGATCGGCCTGGCCGACTGCGTCGCCGTCGCTTCCAAAGCGCGAAGCCTCGGCGTCAAACTGCCGTTCATTCTGTTCACCTATTACAATCCGGTGCTGCAGATGGGGCTGGACCGGGTTTTCTCCTTGCTGAAGGAGAACGACATCAGCGGCATCATCATTCCCGACTTGCCGTACGAAGAAGACGGAGAGGCGAGGGCCAGAGCGGAGGAGGCCGGCATCCATCTCATCCCGCTCGTCGCGCCGACTTCGGAGGCCCGGGTGGAACGGATCGCCTCGCGGGCGCGCGGGTTCGTCTATTGCGTGTCGTCGCTCGGGGTGACCGGGGTCCGCTCCACCTTCCACGAAGGCATCGACGCATTTCTGGCCGCGGTGCGCAAAGCGGCGAGCGTGCCGATCTGCATCGGCTTCGGCATCTCTTCCCGCGAGCAGGCGGAGCGTTTCGCGAAGACGTGCGACGGCGTCGTCGTCGGCAGCGCGATCGTGCGCCAAGTGGAAGAGGCGCTGGCGCAACTGACTTCCGCCGATCCGGGCGAGAGAAGCGCCGGCGTGGCCGCCGTGCGCGATTTTATCGCCGGCTTGAAGCCGCGCCAAATGTGACTTCCGTCCCGACCGGAACTTTTTCGTCCTGTACAGCCGGGTCCGGTTGTGTCAAAATAGAAGATAGCCATTTCCATGCGGAGCGCTTCGACCACGCTCCGCTTTGAGTTGTGCGGAGGGGCGTCGGGCCGCCCCGCCGGCGACACCAGACAGGAGGGAAGTCCATGCAACCGAAACCGAATATCGTGCATTTGCCGGTCTACCAGCCGGGCAAGCCGGTGGAAGAAGTGAAGCGGGAGCTCGGTCTGACCGACGTGATCAAGCTCGCTTCGAACGAGAATCCGTTCGGTTGTTCCGAACGGGCCAAGGCGGCCATTCAAAAAGAAATCGAAAACGCGGCCATCTATCCGGACGGCGGAGCAGTGGAGCTGACCCGCGCGATCGCGTCCAAGCTCGGCGTGAATGAGGATCAGATCATTTTCGGCGCCGGTTCCGACGACATCATCATGATGATCGCCCGGGCGTTTTTCGTTCCGGGGGACGAGACGGTCATGGCGCTGCAGACGTTCCCGCAATACAAGCACAACGCCGAAGTCGAAAATGCGGTTGTGCGCGAAGTGCCCCTTCGCGACGGAACCCACGACCTGGACGCCATGCTGGCCCAAGTCAACGACAAGACGAAAGTCGTCTGGATCTGCAATCCGAACAACCCGACCGGCACGATCGTCACGCACGACGAGCTGGCTTCTTTCATGGCCCGCGTTCCGGCGCACGTGCTCGTCGTTCTGGACGAAGCGTACTGCGAATACGTCGAAGATCCGTCCTATCCGGACGGCCTCGCGCTGCTTCGCCGGCACCCGAATCTGGTGCTGCTGCGCACGTTCTCGAAAATATACGGCCTGGCCGCGCTGCGCATCGGCTACGGCATCGGCCGTCCGGACGTCATCCGTTTCATCAACCAAGTGCGCGAGCCGTTCAACACGTCCCGTTTCGCGCAGGCGGCGGCGATCGCCTCGCTGGGCGACGACGATTTCCTGGAGCGCTGCCGCAGCGCCAACCGGCAGGGGATGCGGACGCTGCAGGCGGCGTTCGACCGGCTGGGGCTGCCCTATTTTCCGGCGCACGGCAATTTTATCATGGTCGACGTGAAGCGCGACGCGAACGACGTGTTCCAGGCGCTGCTTCGACGCGGCGTGATCGTCCGCGCCGGACACAGAGGATATCCGACGCACCTGCGCATTACGGTCGGCGGCGCCGATGAGAACGCCAGGGTGATCGCCGCTTTGGAAGCCGCCCTGCAGGAAGTCGCGGTGCAGGTGTAGCATGGGCGGCGAGTTGGGAGAGTTTCGAAGGATTCCGCAAGCGGACGCGCCGTCCGATTGCTTGAAAGTGGCCATCTGCGGGGTCGGGCTGATCGGGGGATCGCTGGCCCTGTGCTTCAAGGATAAGCCGGGCATTCGCGTCGTCGGGCATTCCGTGAACCCGGCTTCCGTCCGCAAGTACGTCGAGCGCGGCGTCGTCGACGAAGCGACGACGTCCTTGGCGGAAGCGGCCGCCGGGGCCGACTTCATCTTTCTTTGCGTGCCGGTCGGCCGACTGGACGACTACTTGACGGAACTGGCTTCGCTGCCTTTGAAAAAGGGTTGCATCATCAGCGACGTCGGCAGCACGAAGGCGTCGGTGGTCCGCCATGCCGACCGGCTGCCCGAGGGAGGCGCCATTTTCATCGGCGGCCACCCGATGGCCGGTTCCGAGCGGTCCGGCGTGGAGGCGGCCAGTTCCCACCTGTTCGAGAACGCGTACTACGTGCTGACGCCGACCGAGCGGACGCCGCCGGAAGCGATGGAACGGTTGAAGCGCCTGCTGGCGCACACCCGCGCCCACATCGTGACCGCGGATGCCGATCTGCACGACGATATCGTCGGCGCCATCAGCCATCTGCCGCATGTGATCGCGGTCGCGCTCGTCAACCAGATCGCGCGCTACAACGAGACGAACCCGCTGTACAGCAGCCTGGCGGCGGGCGGATTTCGCGACATTACCCGGATCGCTTCGAGCGATCCCGTCATCTGGCGCGACATTCTGCTCAGCAACCGCGACGTGCTGCTTCGGCTGCTGCGGGACTGGCAGCAGGAGATCGACCGCTTCATCCGGCGGATCGCCGCGGGAGACGGGGACGGGGTGATGGAGGAATTCCGCAAGGCCGGCGATTTTCGCAGCCGGCTTCCCGAACGCCGGAAAGGCGCGATCGTATCGCTCTACGAATGCTACGTCGACGTGCCCGATCATCCCGGCATCATCGGCAAAATCGCCACCGAGCTCGGCACGGCGGACATCAACCTGAGCAATCTGCAAATCATCGAAAGCCGCGAAGACGTTCCCGGCGTGCTGCGGCTGTCGTTCCGGCAGCAGACCGATCTGGACAAGGCCGTCCGGCTGCTGAAGTCGCTCGGCTACGCGGTTCATTTTTAAAAAAATAACAGCCGTTTTTTTGGAAACGCTTATTGACAACATGAAAACGGATACAATATAATAAAAGCACAGTATGGTTTCTCTCCACTCCTATCCAATCCTTTGCACAGATGTGCAGACACCCGTCAAGGGTGTATTTTTTTTGTTTTCCATCTTTTTCAATAAAAATAGGAAGGCATACGGCGCCCCGTTGTGCTACAATAAGCATAGCATTTTTTGTAAAATAATGGTCTGTCCTGCAATTCGCGCGCTGCGCGCAACTTTTTCGCGGATGGCCGGTACATAATGTGGGTACACCGGCTGCGAGCGTTCACCCTGATCTGCGGGGGGAGGGTCGCGTCATTGTTAACCGATTCCCAGCTCATACGGGAAATCAAGGATGGCAACATTGAGATGTATTCCGATTTGATGAGCCGATATCAAAAGAAGATTCTTTCCTTTATATTCCATATGCTCAAAAGCGCCAGGCTCGAGCTGATGGCCGAGGACCTGTGCTCCGAGACGTTCTACAAAGCGTACCGCAGCTTGCACTCCTTCCGGGAGGTGGACGCTTCCTTCTCCACTTGGCTGTATACGATCGCCCGCAATACGGTGCTGAGCGAGATCCGCAAGCAGAAAGGCGCCCACCTGTCGCTGGACGATACGGCATATATACCGGCCGCGCCGCCGGAATCCGCCCCGGAGAACGCCTTGCTGCGCAACGAGAAAGTGTCGATGGTGAGGGAAGCGATCAACAATTTGCCCGAAAAACAGCGCTCGGCGCTGATCCTCCGCGAATACGACGGACTCGACTACCAGGAAATCGCCCATATTCTGGGCCAGACCGTCAGCGCCGTCAAATCGCTGCTGTTTCGGGCCCGCGCGAGCGTCAAGTCGCAGCTTGAGCCGTATTTCAGCGAACCCGCGCTGAAGGAGTACGAGGAGATGAACTCAAGATGAATTGCGGACAAATGGAACAATGGTTCGGCCGTTATTGGGACTTGCCTGCGGACGCCCCGGAGCGGCGGGAGATCGATCGGCATCTGGCGGAATGCGAAGCGTGCGCCGAAGAGTTCCGGCTGTGGGAGGAAAGCGCCGCGCTGATCCGGGAGATGCCGCAAGTTCCGGATGAACCGCCGACGGCCGCCTCCGACCTCTCGGCGATCAACCAGAAAGTGATGAGCCGCATCTACGCGGAGCAGAGCTGGTTCATGCCCGCCGTGCGGCGGACGTATTCGTTCACGCCGGGCTTCCGGCTGCGGGTCGCCGCCATCGTGACCGCGCTGCTGTCGATTTTCGTCTGCGGCTTTCTGTATACCGTCGTCGATCGGCTGCACGGCGAAGAGCGCCACGTGTACGGCGTCATCGAGACGGCCAACACGTTCTCGTCCGGACGGGAAGCCGGCGGCAACCTGCTGGTCGACGTTCCGGTCGCCAGCCTCAGCAATCCGATCGCCCTGCACGTGTCGCCGGTGATGCCGGAATATTGGGTGGCGCTGTCGCTGCTCGGCATGATCATGACGCTGCTGATTCTGAACTGGCTGACCCGGGTGCGCGCATGAGCGAATGGATGCGCATGGGGTGGATCCGGCACGGCCGCACGTCCTGGAACGAAGCCGGCAAAATTCAGGGCGTGACGGACGTGCCGCTGAACGACGCCGGCGTGCAGCAGGCAAGGCGGCTGGCCGACTGGCTGGCGAAGGAGATGCCGGAGTGGGACGGCGTGGCGGCCAGCGACTTGCGGCGCGCCCATGAGACCGGCCGGATTCTGGCGGAGCGGTTGCAACTGCCGCTCTTCACCGACGCCCGCCTGCGCGAGCGCAGCTTCGGCTCGGCCGAGGGCACGACGGAGCCCGAGCGCCTCCGGCGCTGGGGACCGGATTGGCGCCGGCGGATTCCGGACCAGGAGCCGGATGAATCGGTGCGGCGCAGAGCGCTCGACTTCGTCGGCGAGTTTGCCCGAACGCATGCCGGCGAGCGCTGGCTGGTCGTGACGCACGGCAGCTTTCTCGTGCAGCTGTTTCAGGCGCTGGATACCGGACTGGACGACCGCTACATCGGCAACATGTCGCTGACGATTCTCGAGCTTAGAGAGGGCCGCTGGCATCCGCTCGTTCACAACGCCACCGCCCATTTGGCTGATCCGGCCCGATCGAACGAATAGCAACCGCCTTGCCCGGCTTCCGGCCGGGCTTTCTTGCGTGCCGCCGCACTTTCCATGGCGGCACGTCCGGGAAGGCGCCGCCGCTCGATTTTTGCCGCCGGCGGACGTTTAAACGGCCGCGGCCCGACCGATAATGGAAAGTAAATCCAAGGCGGGAAGCGGAGGTAGGCAAAGGTGAATTTGGCGGAAATGCTCAGTTATGCCGATATCGCCGACCTGACCCGGATCGCCGGCGCCTACGGCTGTTCCGGCGGCGCCATGCACTCGAAGCACGAGCTGATTCAGTCGATTCTGGCCGCCGCCGCGCAGCGCGAGGTGATCGAAACGCAGCTCGGCGGGATGACGGCGGACGACATGCGCTTTCTGAATTCCCTTCTGTTCGAGAACCGGTCGGCTTACAGCCTGGAAGAGCTGACCGCCCGGGCGGCGGCGCTGGCCGGTTCCCAGCCGTCCGAAGGGACGGCGGAAGCCGACCCTGCGCGCCAAGCGCCGCCGCCCGCTTCCCGCGCCGCCGCCGGCAAGCCGGGCCCGCGCAAGCGCCGGTCGCAGCAGGCGCAGCCGCCTCCGGAACCGGAAAGCGGCGCGCGCAGCGCGATATCCCGGTTCCGGCGCAACGGCTGGCTGTTCTGCGGCGTCACGCCGCAAACGCGCTTTCTGTTCCAGGTGCCGGACGATATGAAGCGGCGGCTGTGCGAAGCGCTGGAGCGCCGGTTCAGGCAAAGCCTGGAAGTGCGGGAAGAACCGCCGGTTTACCGGGACGAGCGGGGGCTGATCGAGGACGATATCCGCGCTTTTCTGCGGTTCGTCCGCGACAACTTCGTTCCGCTGACGACCGACGGCACGATCTACAAGCGGCAGCTGCAGCAGCTGCTCGGGCAGCTCGCGGTCGCCGAGGCGGTTCCGGCGCGAAGCGGCTGGCGGTTCGGCTACGGCCGGCACTTCAGGGAATACCCCGACCGCTTCTCGCTGATCTACGATTACTGCGCAAGCGTCAACTGGATCGTCGAATACCCGGACCGCCTCGAGCTCAGCGACCTGGGACGGGAGCAGGCCGACCAGGGGATGCCGGTCGGCGCGGCCGACGTGTACCGCTTCTGGCTTCGGCTGTACAAAGGCCCGGTCTCCAATCTGGCGGCGCTCGTCCACTGGACCGCGCGTCTGTGCCGATCTTCGTGGGCGACGCTGTCTTCGGTCAAAAGGGTGCTGCATCCGCTCGCCAAGCCTTATTACTACGACACGGTCGACGATGTGCTGGAGCGGCGGGTGTTCGGCATGCTGGTGCATCTGGGCGTCCTCCGCATGGGCCGGACGGACGCCGGGGAAACGGTCATCCGGACGACGCCGCAAGGGCTGGCCGCGGTAAGCGGCGGCCAAGCGCCGGCTTGGGATGAGCCGCGGGCGGAAGACTTCGCGCCGGACAGACCGGGGTGGAACCGGTAATCCCTTCCGGCAGCGCGCGATCGGGAAAGAGAGCGCGGTTTGGTTCCATGCGGTGCTGCGGAGGATCTCGCGGAGATCGTCATCGGGTGCCGCATAGGCAAAGGTACATTGATCGGCATGGGGGCCATCGACCCGAACGGGGCCGGCATTGGTGAATATGCTTTAGTGGGAGCCGGCGCGACCGCCAAAGCGGGATTTGGAACGCATGAAGAGAACGGCCGACGGTCGCGTCGCCGAAGGCCGGTCATACGCGAACCCGCAGCGACCCCCCAACGCCGGATTTTGGAGGTGCAACCGATGGACAATTTGAAAGCCGCCTACGAGACGATGCTCGGTTTGGCGGCGGAGATGGTCCTGGACGAAGCGCTGCGCAAATACCGGACGGAGAAAATCTACGAAGCCATCGACAATGCGCTCGAGCAGGGAGACGCGGCTTCGTTCCGCCGACTGACCGACGAATTGAAAGCGATCCAATGACAACCGCGATGTCCGCTGCCGGCGGCATCTTTTTTTTGCGGTTCGCCGCAGTGAAAAACCGGTTTGCATAGGGGGTTTTTTGGAGTAGGATAGAGAGCGGAGAAAGCGACTGAATTTTTGACGTTGGGGGAGGAAATTGCATGCCTTTGGTGGACATGCCGCTGGAGCAGCTTAAGACGTACGGCGGGATCAATCCGAAGCCGGACGATTTCGACGCTTACTGGGAGCGGGCGCTGGCCGAGATGCGGGCGACGGACCCGGACATCGAGCTTGTGCCGGCTTCGTTTCAGGTTCCGGCCGCGGAATGCTTTGATCTCTATTTCACGGGGGTGCGCGGCGCGCGGATCCACGCCAAATATTTGCGTCCGAAGCGGGCGGACGGTCCGCATCCGGCCGTCGTGCAGTTTCACGGCTATTCGGGGAACGCCGGGGATTGGAACGACAAGCTGAATTACGTCGCGCTCGGCTTTTCGGTGCTGTCGATGGACTGCCGGGGACAGGGCGGCGGCTCCGAAGATGTCGGGGGCGTCAAAGGAAATACGCATCGCGGGCACATTATCCGCGGGCTGGACGACCATCCGGACAACCTTTTGTTCCGCCACATTTTTCTGGACGCCGCGCAGCTTGCCGGCATCGCGATGGGCTTGCCGGAAGTCGATCCGGCCCGCGTGGCGGCGATGGGCGGTTCCCAGGGCGGCGCGCTGACGCTGGCGTGCGCGGCGCTCGAGCCGCGGATCGCGAAGGCGGCGCCGACGTTTCCTTTCCTGAGCGATTACAAGCGCGTGTGGGAGATGGACCTGGCCAAGGACGCCTACGCCGAGCTGAGAGACTATTTCCGCATGTTCGATCCCCAGCACGAGCGGGAGGAGGCGGTCTTCCGCACGCTCGGCTACATCGACATCCAGCATCTGGCGCCGCGCATTCGCGCGGAAGTGATGATGGGAGTCGGGCTGATGGATACGATCACGCCTCCGTCGACGCAGTTTGCGGCCTTCAACAAAATCACCGCGCCGAAGCGGCTGGAAATCTTTCCTGATTTCGGCCACGAATGGCTTCCGGGATACGGGGACAAGACGATGGCGTTTCTGGCGGAGCTGCTGGAGCCGCCTAAGACCGGAGGCTGAGGGGAGTTTACATGAAATTCAGCGAATTCACCCGCAACGAGTGGGCGGACGTGCAGCTTTACTTCGACACCGGCCTGCTTCCCGTCTCCGGGCTGACCGGCGGCGAGTCCCCCGCGGAAGCGGCGGCTGCCGTCGGTCGGACGGGCGACTGGCTGCTGCCGGTGGAGACGGCTTTTCGCGGCCGCACCGTCACGCTCCCGGCCTACCATTATTTCGACGGTTCCGAAGAAGCGCGCGCCCGCCTGGCAAGCATCTGCCGGGAGGTGAAAGCGGGCGGGTTCAAGCATTTGATCGTCGTCTGCGGCACGGCGGGACTGTTGCCCCCCGATCTGCCGGCCGATTTGCTGCTGCAGCCGGCGCGCCCGGACGAGACGCCCGACCGGGAGCGGATCCGGGAAGCGGTGGCCGATCTGTGGCGGCAAGCGAAGCCAAGATGATGTCCCGCCGTTCTTCGGGAAAGTAGACTCGCATATTTTGCCGCCGTTGGGGCAAACCATATTCGTACGGCACAACAAGGGAAATGTGACAATTTCAGAACATTTGCCGCGAACCGTTTCCGCGCGGCGGGAACGGACCTCCGCCATTCTTGACGCTCTCTGGACGCTGGGATATTATAGTTTATGTCCTTTGTGAACAGAAGGTGGAAGTCCGTGTCGGACGCAAGATTGGTGGGGCAAGGGGGTTAGAAAGAATGGACCACGAGAAGCAGCAGGAGACCGCGCACAAGCCGATCAAGCGCAAGGAAATGTCGCGCCGGCAGTTTCTGTCGTACACGCTCGGCGGGGCCGGGGCCTTCATGGCGGGCGGCGTGATCTTGCCGATGCTCCGATTCGCCGTCGACCCGATTCTGCAGAAAAAGCAGGCCGGCAATTTCGTCAAGGTCATCGAAGAAAGCAAAGTGACGACGGAACCCCAGAAGGTCGATTTCAAAATTCACCAAGTGGACGGCTGGTACGAGAGCGACCCGAAGATGGAAGCCTATATCGCCAAAGGGGACGACGGGAAAATTTTCGCGCTGTCGCCGGTGTGCAAGCATTTGGGCTGCACGATCAGCTGGAGCGGCCCGGAGGCGCCCAACTTGTACCATTGCCCGTGCCACGGGGCTCGCTATAACAAAGACGGCAAAAATTTGAAAGTTGCGCCCAAGCCTCTTGACGAATACGAAGTCAAGGTCGACAACGGCTGGGTTTACCTCGGTCCGCTGGAACCGAACACGCGCGTGAAGTAGAAGGAGGGCGTTTCGTCCCATGTTCAAGGGAATGTACAACTGGATCGACGAACGTCTGGACATTACGCCGCTGTGGAGAGACATCGCCGACCACGAGGTGCCCGAGCACGTGAACCCGGCGCATCATTTCTCCGCGTTCGTCTATTGCTTCGGCGGTCTGACGTTCTTCATCACCGTCATTCAAATCCTTTCGGGGATGTTTCTGACGATGTACTACGTGCCCGATATCATCAACGCTTATTACAGCGTCGATTACCTGCAGCACCAGGTCGCCTTCGGCGGCATCGTGCGCGGCATGCACCACTGGGGCGCCAGCCTCGTCATCGTCATGATGTTCCTACATACCCTTCGGGTGTTCTTCACCGGCTCCTACAAGGCGCCGCGCGAGATGAACTGGGTTGTCGGAATGCTGATTTTCTTCGTCATGTTGGGTCTCGGCTTTACGGGATACCTGCTCCCGTGGGACAACAAGGCGTATTTTGCGACCAAGGTCGGTCTGGAAATTGCCGGTTCCGTGCCGTTCGGCATCGGAGATTTGATCAAGGAACTGCTGAATGGGGGCACGATTGTCGGCGCTCAGACGCTGACCCGGTTCTTTGCGATCCACGTGTTCTTCCTGCCGGGCGCGCTGCTCACGCTGCTCGCCGCACACTTCCTGATCATCCGCAAACAGGGCATTTCCGGCCCGCTGTGATAAGGAGGGGTGTGCGATGGCTCACGGACACGATTCAAAGGAAAAGATCGTCTACGTCGGCGATTCACGGATTCGCAAGCGGAGCGGCGCCAACATTCCTCAAGACTACAGTTCCTATCCGGGCAAATCGGAAGCTTTCATCCCCAACTTCCTGCTGAAGGAATGGATGGTCGGCGTCGTCGTGCTCGTCGGATTTCTCGTGCTGACGATTGCCGAGCCGGCGCCGCTCGGATACCCGGCGAACCCGCTGAACACGTCGTTCATTCCGATGCCGGACTGGTACTTCCTGTTCCTGTACCAGCTGCTGAAATATCCGTATACTTCTCAGAACTACCTGCTGGTCGGAACGCTCGGCATGCCGATCGTCATGTTCGGCGGATTGTTTCTGACTCCGTTTCTCGACACCGGGAAAGAGCGGCGCTTCTACCGCCGGCCGCTGACTTCCTCGTTTATGTTTCTGGCGCTGATCGCCGTTTCATACCTGACGTGGATCTCTTGGCATACGTATCAGCAGGAGTTGAAGACGAACAACATTACGCCGGAGCATATCGAACGGGAAGAGAAGGCGCGCGAGTCGATCGAGAAAGGCCAGGGCCGGTTCATTCCGGGCAAGGAGAAAATTCCGGAGCTGGTGGCGGCCGACGATCCGGCGTTCGAGCTGATGAAGAAGGAGCAGTGCATCGCCTGCCACGGCAACGACCTGGAAGGCGCGAACGGTCCGACGCTGCGCGGCATCGGCGACGTGCTCAGCAAGGACGAGATCGTCGATACGATCACGAACGGCCGGAACAACGGCGCCATGCCGTCGTTCAAAGGTCAGCTCTCCGAACAGGAGATCGACCAGATCGCGACTTGGCTGTCGAAACAGAAAGCGGCCGAATAAGGCGCAGCGGAATAACAACGAGTCAAGGAAGGCCTGGCCGGCAACGGCCGGGCCTTTGTTCGGCAGCCGGCTTGTCCGGCTCGTTCGATATCGGGAGGCGCTGACCTTGAGTTGGAGATGGTTTCTGTCCCGCGACTGCCTGCTGCATCCGACCACTTTCTGGCTGCTGCTCCTCTGCTATGTGCCGGGGACGGTCTACGGCTATGTCTGGTACGGGGATCAGCTGGCGGAAACGTGGCTTTTTCATCCGCATTGGCAGATCGTGTTCGTCCCCGACAGCCCGACGGCCTCGCTCTTTTTCACGCTGGCGGTCATCTGGCTGAAAGCGCAGCCCAAGCCGCCGAGCCGGCCGTGGCTGCGCAGCGTGCGGGGCATCGTGGAAGCGCTCGGCGTCGTCACCTCCATCAAATACGGCGTTTGGGCGACCGCCGTCATTTTCGCTTCCGCCGCGCAAGGAACGGTGCTCGTGTGGGAGCATTGGATGCTCGTCATCGGCCATTTGGCGATGGCGCTCTGCGCGCTCGCGTACGCCCGGTTTTTCTCGTTCCGGAGTTCGGCGCTTGCGGCGGCGGCGGCATGGACGTTTCTGAACGATACGGTCGACTACCGGTTCGGCGTCTTCCCTTGGCTGCCGGACACGCTGATGGATGACTTGACGGCTGTCTGCCTGTTCACGTTCTGCCTGACCGCGCTCAGCGTCGCGCTGGCCGCCGCGGCCCGCTGGCTGCCCGGTGGTATGCGGGAGCGGGCCGGCCAGCCGTTCTAAAAGCGGGACATCCCCTCATACGCTAAGATCAGGAGGGGATGTCCCGTGTTGTTGTTCAAGCCGCTGGCCTGCCTGAAACGGATCGGAAGCCGCTGGCTGCCGCTGTGCGCGGCGGCCTGCCTGGCCGCGGCCGTCTTCGCCGGAGCGGCGTCCGGCCCGGCGCCCCGCGCCGCCGCGGCGCCGGCTTCCGCCGGACCGGCCGGCGCGCAGGCGGACGCTTCCGTCCGCTCGTTCCTGCAGGCGGCGGAGGCGCTGTACGCTGCGGCCGGCGGCGGCCAAGGCGACTTGTCCGGCCGGCTGCGCGAAGTCGAGAACCGGCTGCGGGCGCTGCCGATGTCGCGTATCGCCACCGCCGAAGGCATCGAGGCGCTGGCGGAGAACGTCAGCGAGATGAAGCGCGCGGTGGCCGCCGTCCGTCCGGATCCCGGCCGCCGGCAAGCGGCGGCGGCGGCGATCCGGCTGTCCGCCGACGCGCTGGCGCATCCCGAGCAGCCGCTCTGGCACCGCTATCGCACGCTGCTAAGGTCGGACGCGGACGAGCTGCAGCGGGAGCTGAAAGACGCCGGCTGGCAGCCGACGAACGAAGCCCGGGCGACGCTGAACCGGCTGTCCGAGCGCTACCGCCTGATCCGCACCGCCGCGCTGCTGCGCGGCGAACCGTCGGCTGCCGAACGGGCGGATGCCGTGCTCCGGTATGCCGACAGGCTGCTGAACGCGCCGCAATCGGACCCGAAGCTGCTGGAGGAGCTGGTTCCGCCGCTGCGCGGCGCGATGGACGGGCTGTTCCCCGGCGGGGAAGCGGCCGCCGCGTCGATGCCGGTTGCCGTGCCTCCGCCGTGGGGCGTTCCGGCCGCGATCGCGTCGTTCATCGTCACCGTTCTGTCGTGGGAAGGCTGGCGCCGCTACCGGCGGGGCCGGTAGCGTCATTCCTCGCGGAAGCCTTCGCCCAGCACGTCGTGAACGTCGCCGATCACGATGAAAGCCCGTTTGTCATGCCGACGAACGAGGCTTTTTAATTTGCGCACCTCCATCCGGCTGACCACGCAGTAGACGACGGACTTGGGCTCGCCGGAATAGCCGCCGACCGCCGGAAGCAGCGTCACCCCGCGATCCAGCTCGCGGACGATGGCCGCCGCCAGCCGCTCGGGCTCGCGGCAGATGATCGTGAACGCCTTGGCCGCGTAGGCGCCTTCCTGAATGAAGTCGACGACGCGGGAGGCGATGAACACGCTGACCAGCGTGTAGAGCACCTTTTCCTTCGGAATGAACAGCAGCGACGCGCCGATGATGAGCGCATCGGATACGAGGATGAACTGCCCCATGCTCCATCCTTTGCGGCGGCTGACGATGCGGGCGAGGATGTCCGTGCCGCCGGTCGTTCCGCCGGCGCGGAACACGAGGCCCAGCCCGGTTCCAAGCGTGACGCCCGAATAGAGCACGACCAATATGAAATCGGCTTCAGTATGGAAAGGGGAGAGAACGCCGGCAGCAAACAGCTGTTCCCAGATCCACAGGCACAGCGACAGCAGCAGCGTTCCGGCGATCGTATACAGCATCGCGTCCCGTCCCAGCCGATGCCAGCCGAGGGCGAACAGCGGCAGGTTGATGGCCAGCGTCGAGACGGAAGTCGGCACGCCGGCCGCATAGTTGAGGAGGACGGCGATGCCGGTCGCGCCTCCTTCCATCAGCCGGTTCGGCAGGATGAAGTACTCGAGGCCGAAGGCGTACAGCGCCGTTCCGGCCGCCAGCATCAGCCAGGTGCGCCAGGTCGTCCACGCGGGGATTGCTGTCATTTCCGCTCGCCTCCCGACGAAAAAGGGGTTTGTTTTCAGACCCGTCTTACGTTAACATAAGGATGGATAACAACTCGGGAAAGGAACCCAAACATGGCCGAATCGCGCATTGCCGGCAAGCCGCTTGCCGAGAAGACGCTGGCGCAAATCCAGCGCGAGGTGGACGCCTACATCTCCCAGTTCAAGGAAGGCTATTTCTCCCCGTTGTCGATGCTGGCGCGCATCACTGAAGAAGTCGGGGAACTGGCCCGGGAAGTGAACCACCGCTTCGGCGAAAAGCCGAAAAAGCCGGACGAAGCGGACAATTCGATCGAAATGGAACTGGGAGACGTCCTGTTCATCATTATTTGTTTCGCCAATTCGCTCGGCGTCGACCTGACCGAGGCCCACGACCGGGTCATGCACAAATTCGCCACCCGCGACGCCGACCGCTGGACGAAGAAGGACACGTAATCCTTCCCGCGCTCATATGCTGTACCATCCCTGAAGCAAGGGAGGATGGACGGCATGAACGGGAAACAATGCCTCCAGGAAGCTTACGAGGCCATCTATCGAGGGGATTTCGAATCGGCGGAAAGCTGGTTTCTGCAGGCCATCGAGCGGGAGCCGAACAACGCGTCTTATTATTATAAAGCTTCCATAACCTGTTCGCGCAACGGAAAGCTCTCGTCCGCCATGGCGTTCGCCGGCAAGGCGCTGGAGCTGGAGCCGTGGCGGCCGGCGTACGCCTTTCATTATCAGACGCTGCAGGCGCGGTGCCGGATCGCCGAAGCGGAGAAGATGCTGAGCCAATCCCCTCCCGGCGCGGAGGAAGCGGTCCTCAAGCTTCGCGAAGCGGCGAGCCTCGATCCGCTGTCGGCGGAAGCGCGGCTGTATCTGGGCATCGCCTACCGGCTTCTGCCGGATTTGCAACGGGCGGCCGCTTCCCTGAAAGAGGCGCTGCAGCTCGATCCGCAGATGGAGGAAGCGCGCCGGCAGCTGCACGAACTCCGGACGGAGCGCCGCCGAACCCAATTCAAAAGAACAAGGTGATCCATCGATGCAACAACCGATCAAAGTGGCGGTTGCCGGCGCCGGCGGGCGCATGGGCCGCGAAGTCGTCAAAATGGTTCTCGAAGATGCCGAGCTGGCGCTCGTTGCGGCGATCGACACGTCCGCCGGGCCGGTGGACGCCGGCGCGCTCGTCGGCAAGAAGGAATGCGGCGTCGCGGTCGCTTCCGATCTGGCCGAAGCGCTGGCCGATTCCCGGCCCGACGTCATGGTCGATTTCACGACGCCGCAATCGGCGATGTCCAACACCGAGACCGCCATCCGCCTCGGCGTGCGGCCGGTCGTCGGAACGACGGGCTTTACGCCCGAGCAGATCGCCGAGCTGGACAAGCAATGCGCGGCCCAAGGTCTCGGCGGCCTGATCGCCCCGAACTTCTCGATCGGCGCCATTCTGATGATGAAGTTCGCGGCGGCGGCTGCCAAATATTTTCCCCATGTGGAGATTATCGAATACCACGGCGACCAGAAGCTGGACGCTCCGTCCGGCACTTCGATCAAGACGGCGGAGTGGATCTCGCAGAACCGGCAGGAGCTGCGCCAGGGCAACCCGAAGGAAGAAGAGACGCTCGAAGGGGCCCGCGGAGGGTACTACAACGGCTTTCGCATACATAGCGTCCGGTTGCCGGGCATTTTCGCGCAGCAGGAAGTGATCTTCGGCGGCTTCGGCCAGACGCTGAAAATCCGCCACGATTCTTACGACCGCGCCGGCTACATGCCGGGCGTGAACACCGCGATCAAGAAAGTAATGAACTTGAATCGGCTCGTCTACGGCTTCGAACATCTGCTCGACTGACCGAATCGGACCGCTTTCGACTGCGAGAGGAGACTTTGCCATGATGCACATCGCCCTGATCGCCCACGACCGCAAAAAAGAGGAAATGGTCAATTTCGCCATCGCCTTCGAACACGTGCTGAGCCGCCACAAGCTGTACGCGACCGGGACGACCGGCAGCCGCATCATGGAGAATACGTCGCTGTCGGTGCACCGGTTCATGTCGGGACCGCTCGGCGGGGACCAGCAGATCGGCGCGCTGGTGGCGCAGAACGAGATGGACCTGATCATCTTCCTGCGCGACCCGCTGATGGCCCAGCCGCACGAGCCGGACATCATCGCGCTGCTCCGGCTGTGCGACGTGCACGGCATTCCGCTCGCCACCAACATCGCCACGGCGGAGCTGCTCGTGAAGTCTCTCGAGCGGGGCGACTTTGCATGGCGGGAGCTCGTGCACAAGTACAAGCCGGGGATGGAACGATGAGCGGCGCGGCGGCCTACGGCCTCGACCTGCTCGTGTTCGCCGCGCATCCGGACGACGCCGAGATCGGCATGGGCGGCACGATCGCCAAGGCGGTCCGGGCCGGCCAGCGCGTCGGGGTGGTCGATTTGACGTACGCCGAGATGTCGTCCAACGGCGACGTGAAGACCCGCCAGCGCGAAGCGGCGCAAGCGTCCCGGACGCTCGGGCTCGCCGTGCGGGAAAATCTCGGCCTGCCCGACCGCCGGCTCGCCTGCGTGCCCGATCAGCTCGACCGGATGGTGGAAGCGATACGCCGGCACCGGCCGCGGGTCGTGTTCGCACCCTATATCGCCGACCGGCATCCGGACCACGTGCAATGCGGGCGCATGGCCGAGGAAGCGGTGTTCAGCGCCAAGCTGCGCCGCTATTTGCCCGACGGTCTGCCGGCGTGGACGGTGGATTCGTTCTTTTATTATTATATCAACGGCGTTCATGCGCCGCAGCTCGTCGTCGACGTCAGCGCCGTGCACGCGGTCAAGATGGAAGCGCTGCGCGCCTACCGCTCGCAGTTCGAGCCGGACGATAGCGTCCCGGACCGGGTGGCGACGCCGCTGACTGTAGGGTATTTGGACAGCGTGGAAGCGCGGGATAGGCTGTTCGGGCAGCCGAAAAGGATGGCCTACGCCGAAGGGTTCGCCGCCGCCGGCCCGGTGGCGATCGAGCTTTTCTGACCTTCCGGAAGACAGATCCGTCTTCGCCGCAGCGGCAAGCAAGTACAAACGGTAATCGTCGGCTTTGGAAAGCCGAAAATGTCGTTTTTACTTGGAGATCATTCGGAATGATCAAGGATACGAGCGGTAGGGCCATAGAATAGGAACTGGAATTGGTTTGTCGCATGGCGGAAGGAGGAGGCCGCATGGATCACCCGCTGAAAATCGGCATCACCTGCTATCCCTCCTTGGGCGGATCGGGGGTCGTGGCGACCGAGCTGGGGAAATTGCTGGCGGAGAAAGGCCACGAAATCCATTTTATTGCGCACAGCATGCCGTTCCGCTTGGGAGCTTTTCACCGGAACATCTACTATCACGAAGTGGAAGTGTCCGATTATTACGTGTTCCGGTATCCTCCCTACGACCTGTCGCTGGCCAGCAAAATGAACCAGGTGGCGCGCCTGCAGAACCTGGATTTGCTGCACGTTCACTATGCCGTCCCGCACGCGATTTGCGCCCACCTGGCGAAGGAAATGTCGGAGCGCGACCTGAAGGTGGTGACGACGCTGCACGGAACCGACATTACCGTGCTGGCGCAGGACGAGACGCTCAAGGACATTATCCGGCTCGGCATCCGCAGCAGCGACGCGGTGACGGCGGTCAGCCGGGACTTGATCCGCGAAACGAAGGAGTTGCTCGACATCCGGGAGCCGATCGACCTGACCTACAATTTCGTCGACACGCGGGTCTACTATCCGCGCGAATGCAAGGACTTGCGCAAGGAGTTCGCCGAGCCGCACGAGAAGGTGCTGATGCACATCTCCAACTTCCGGCCGGTCAAGCGGACCTGCGACGTCATCGACATTTTCGCCCGGGTGAGCGCCGAGCTGCCGGCCAAGCTGATTCTCGTCGGCGAAGGGCCGGACCTTCCGCGAATCCAGGCCAAAATCGAAGCGATGGGCCTCAGCCGGCAAGTGTTTTTTCTCGGCAAGCAGGAAGACGTCGCCCAAGTGATCTCGATCGCCGACCTGTTGCTCTTGCCTTCCGAGAAGGAAAGCTTCGGCCTGGTGGCGCTGGAGGCGATGGCGTGCGGCGTCCCGACGATCGGCTCGATGGCCGGCGGCATCCCGGAGCTGGTCGTGCACGGGCAGACCGGGTACTTGGCGCCGGTCGGACATACGGAGGAGATGGCGGGCTATGCGGTCCGGCTGCTGAAGGACGAAGCGCTGTACGCCCGTTTCCGCGAAGCGGGGCTCGTTCGGGCGCGCACCGAATTCTGCAGCGAGCGGATGACCGCTTTGTACGAGAAAATCTATTACCGGGTGCTGGGCATCGAAACGGAAGCTTCGCTTCCGGCGTGCCAAGCCTGAGGAGCGGAAAGGCGGGAAGGAAGCGATGGCGATTCGGGACGCGAGCTGGGACGCCGGCCTGAGCCTCGTGCTGGAGCTGCGCCGGGCCGGCCATTCGGCCTATCTGGTCGGCGGCTGCGTGCGCGACCGGCTGCTCGGGCGGCCGATCCGCGACGTCGATATCGCCACTTCCGCCACGCCGGACGAAGTCGCCGCCCTGTTCGGCGACGTCATTCCGACCGGCCTCAAGCACGGAACGGTGACGGTGCGCCGCGCGTCGCGGCTGTTCGAGGTGACGACCTACCGCACGGAGTCGGGCTACTCGGACGCCCGGCATCCCGACGAAGTCCGGTTCGTGCGGGATGTCCGGGAAGATCTGGCCCGGCGGGACTTCACGATCAACGCGATGGCGGCCGGACCGGACGGGGAACTCGTCGATCCGTACGGGGGCAAGGAAGACTTGCGGGCCGGCGTCATCCGCTGCGTCGGCCGCGCCGACGAGCGGTTCGAGGAGGACGCGCTGCGCATGCTGCGGGCGATCCGGTTCGCCGCCGAATACGGGTTCCGGCTGGCGCCGTCGGCGTGGAAAGGATTGCGGCGGCAGGCGCATCGGCTGCGGCGGATAGCGATGGAGCGCGTCGGCGCCGAGCTGGACAAGATGACCGCGGGCAGCGGGCCGGACCGCGCGTGGCGGCTGCTGCCGCGCAGCGGGCTGCTGCGGTGCGCGAAGGAGCCGATCCCGGCGCTGGACGGGCTGTCCGGTTGCCGGGACGGCGCCGTCGCCGGCTTCGGCCGCGGCGCGGATATGCTCGCCGCCCTGCCGCGGCTGGCCGATCCGGACGCGCGCTGGGCGGCGCTGCTGATCGGCGCGGGCGCCGGTGAAGGCGCCGCGGCCGCGGCCTGCCGCGCGCTCCGCTTCAGCCGGCGGCGGACCGCGCGCATTGCGGCCGTCTGCGGCTTGCGCGCCGCGCTTATCGCCGGCGAAGGCGGCGCGGCCGCGCCGACGGACGGCGAGCCGGGCCGCCGCCGGTGGGTGGCGGCGGTGCTGGCGCACGGGCGCGACGCCGCGGAGCGATGGCTGGCCATCCGGCGCGCGTGCGCCGAAGCCGGCGGGAGCTTGCCGGAAGCGGACGGCGCGGCGGATGCGGACTGGCGGCGGCAGGCGCGGTGGCTGACCGGCATGAGCGCGTTCGCGGCCGAAGATCTGGCGGTGAAAGGGGACGATCTCGTCCGCTGGTCCGGCCGCAAGCCCGGTCCGTGGGTGGCCGAAGCGCTGCGCGAGCTGCTGCACCGGGCCGCTTGCGGAGACGTCGCCAACGCGCGGGAGCCTTTGAAGCGATGGTTCGCGGACAACTTGGCCAAGCGGGAGGGAAGCGAATGAACCGGCCCACGCTGCTCGGCCTGCTGGAAGAGCACGCCGGCCGCTATTTGTCGGGAGAAGAAATCAGCCGCCTGCTGGACGTCAGCCGGACGGCGGTCTGGAAGCAGGTGCGCAAGCTGGAAGCGGAAGGGTACGTCATCGAGGCGACGCCCCGTCTCGGCTACCGCCTGGTGAGCCGTCCGTCCCGGTTGTCGCTGGCGGAGCTGACGGCCCGGCTGCGCACGCGGACGTTCGGCCGCCGGCTGCAGCTATTGGATTCGGTGCCGTCCACCCAGGACGAGCTGCGCCGGCTGGCGGAAGAAGGCGCGCCGGAAGGGACGGTCGTCCTGGCCGAGCAGCAGACGAAGGGCCGGGGACGGATGGGGCGCGTGTGGATTTCCCCGCCGGGCAAGGGCGTCTGGATGAGCCTGCTGCTGCGGCCGGCCATCCCGCTGCCTCAGGCGCCGCAGCTCACGCTGCTGGCCGCGGTGGCGCTGACGCGGGCGATCCGCAGCGTCGTTCCGTTGGACATCGGCATCAAGTGGCCGAACGATCTGTTGGTGGACGGCCGCAAAATCAGCGGCATTTTGCTGGAATCGGCGGCGGAAGACGAGCGGCTTCGCTATGTCGTCGTCGGCATCGGCGTATCCGTCAATCTGGAGGAGGCGGACTATCCGCCGGAGCTTCGGGATCGGGCCGTATCGCTGCGCATGGCCGCGGGCAAGCCGATCGACCGGACGGCGATCGTCGTTGCGGCGCTGGAAGAGTTCGAGCGGTTCTACGAATTGTACAAGGAGCAGGGCTTCGCCCCGATCCGCTCGCTGTGGGAAGCCCGCTGCGTCACGCTGAACCGGCCGGTGTCGCTCCAAACCTCGCACGGGCTTGTGGAAGGGGTGCCGCGCGGACTCGATCCGCTGGGGGGGCTCATTGTGGAGCTTCCGGACGGGAAGCGCGAGGTCGTCTATTCCGGGGAGATCGGATCCGGTTCGGCTCCGTAAGGCGGCTGAGGGCGGCCGGCGGAACGTATACCGGCAAGGTCCGCGTTCCCGGAGGCGGGGCGGCTGCGGCTCAGGGCCCTGGGCTGCGGCTGCGGCGCCCGTGTCAACTCATATAAAAATGTTACCGAAGGAGAATGGATCACTCATGTAATTTTGTTACCCATGTTACCCTGTGGAGGCTGTCAGACAGCCTCCACAGGCCGCGCGG
>Ga0207789_1000172_pt1 | contig 45637 bp, 38 predicted proteins | sample HigsolmetaGSP12D_FD_184840 | JGI IMG/M metagenome (GOLD analysis project Ga0207789, IMG submission 184840) | High solid enriched microbial communities from the Joint BioEnergy Institute, USA - SP1-2-D (SPAdes) | ecosystem: Engineered > Bioreactor > SSF (Solid state fermentation) > Aerobic >...
TGGATACCGACCCTATCTTGAAACTCTTTAAATTTATTTTCCAATTGGTTTTTATTCATGTCTTTCGTCCGTTTTATTTTTGTCATTGATTTACACCTCTTGTTTTATACAATCAAGTTTAGACTACAAAAGTCATTCTAGTAAAGATATTTTTTCATCTTTTATTTTTGCCAAAGACTTTTTCCTTTAGACGGTGCAAAAGACGCTTCGTTACCATCAAAATTGCAACCGGAAATTGATGATTATGTGAAGAGGAACCACGCTTTCCTATTTTAGAATTTACTATTCCGAGTATTTTAAATAAATTCTTAAATCAATAGAAAACACCTCACTTTTACAAGTGAAGTGTATTCGTCAATGCTATTTAATTCTAAATCACTTGGATTGATTTAGAACAAATATTGTAAATTAAAGTTTACTTTCTATGTAAGATACAGCATCTCCTACAGTAACAATCTTTTCTGAATCTTCATCAGAAAATTGCAGACCAAATTCATCTTCTAGTTCCATGACTAATTCGACTACATCAAGGGAGTCTGCACCAAGATCTTCTTTAAAAGTGGCTTCAGGAGTAACTTGTGATTCATCAACCCCAAGACGGTCAACAATTATTTTCGTTACACGTTCCATTACGTCAGACATTACTTCACCTCCCCTCAAGTATTATATATAAATAGCCAAATAATATAAAGGGTAAGTTAAAAAATGTTTACCTTATGATCGAAATTTTTAATCTCTCTCAAATTCCACCTTCTACCATCCAAAATCACATGTACATTCCGCCATTCACATGAATCGTTTGACCGGTAATATAACTGCTTTTTTCAGAGGCTAAGAAAGCAACAATATAGGCAATATCTTTTGGATCACCAAGTCTTGCCAAAGGAATCTGCTTAAATAACTCCTGCTTTACATCCTCCGGTAATTTGTCGGTCATATCCGTTTTGATAAAACCGGGGGCAACGGCATTTACAGTAATATTTCGCGGAGCTAATTCTTTTGCTGCCGTTTTTGTCAAGCCGATGACTCCTGCTTTAGCAGCTACATAGTTTGCTTGACCAGCATTGCCACTTACGCCAACAATCGAAGCAATATTGATGATTCTTCCTTTTCGTTGTTTCATCATTTGCCGTGAAGCAGCTTTTGTCGTTAAAAAGACACTTTTAAGATTCGTATTTAAGACATCGTCCCAATCATTTTCTTTCATACGCAACAGTAGTTGGTCTCTGGCAATTCCAGCATTATTTACTAAAATATCAAGTGAACCAAACATATTCACCGTTTCTTTTATCATTTGATCAACAGCCTCACTATTAGCCACGTCTGCCTGAATCGCAATACTTTCGCTACCCATCGAACGAATTTCTTCAACTACTTGTTCAGCAAGCTGTTTATTACCGGCATAATTCACCACAATATTTGCTCCATTTCTCGCAAGTTCCAAGGCAATTTCCTTCCCGATTCCGCGAGAAGCACCCGTGACCAGTGCGGTTTTACCTGCTAAAGTCATGACTTTCCTCCTTTTAGTTCTCGAACAGTATGATTGATGCTCTCTTCATCAGATATTGCAAAGGTATGTACGGAACGATCCACTTTTCTCACCAACCCAGTTAAAACTTTTCCCGGTCCAATTTCAATAAAAGTATCCACACCATTTTCAAGCAGATATCGAATCGAGTCTTCCCAAAGTACCGGTGAATACAACTGTTGAACTAATAACCGCTTTATTTCTTCTGCATCCTGAACCGGTTTTGCCGTTACATTTGATATAACTGGAATCTCCGCATTTCGGACGTCAACTGTAGCTAGCAGTTTATGTAACCGATTTGAAGCCGGCTCCATTAGACGTGAATGAAAAGGTCCGCTGACTTCTAATGGAATGGCCCGTCTCGCTCCGTTCTCTTTAGCCAGCTCACAAGCTTTATCGACCCCATCTTTTGTACCTGAAATGACAATCTGTCCAGGACAATTTAGATTAGCCAGTTGAACAGACCCGACCAGTTCTGTTACTTTTTCCGTTATTTCGGTCAATTTTTCGCGGTCCATCCCTAATATAGCCGCCATTGTTCCTTGCCCGTGCGGCAGGGCCTCTTCCATAAATTCTCCACGTTTATGAACAACTTGGACCCCATCTGTAAAGGATAGGGCATTTGCTGCCACAAGCGCGGTATATTCACCTAAACTATGACCGGCAACGAAATCAGGCTGAATATGAAATTGGGTAAACTTTTGGAGGATCGCAATACTTGTTGTTAATAACGCAGGTTGGGCATTTGTCGTCAATGTTAATTTTTCTTTTGGTCCTTCAAATATGACCGATGAAAGTGGAAACTTTAGTGCTTTATCTGCCTTTGAAAAAATATCTGCCACTTTCTGGTCACGCTCAGCAAGTCCTTTTCCCATTCCGACAAACTGGGAACCTTGTCCCGGAAACAGAAATGCAATTTTCCCCATAAAACGGCTCCTTTCTCTATTTCTATCTTGAATAGAACAATATTATTTGTCTATATCTTTAACAGTTTCGGCAATCTTAAGAGGAACTTCGCCCATTACCATATCCCTTGTTTGGCGGATAGCGTGAAAAAAGGCCAATTCATCTGAAGAACCATGTGCTTTTACGACAGGTGCTTTTAAGCCAAAAAGTGAGGCACCACCATATTCCGAGTAGTCCATTTTGCTTTTTAATTTTCCTAAATCAGACTTAATAATAGCTGCCGCCATTTTTGTTTTGAAATTGCTCATCATTACTTCTTTAACCATTTTGAATACAGATGAAGCAGTCCCTTCAATTGTTTTTAAAACCATATTGCCAGTGAAACCGTCAGTAACGGCAACATCACAAACACCATTCAATAATTCTCTCGCTTCAATATTACCGACAAAATTTAGTTTCGCAACGCTTAGTAATTCGTATGCTTGTCTAGTTAGTTCATTGCCTTTTTTCGATTCTGTCCCGATATTCAGCAAACCAACTCGTGGATTTTTTATTCCCCGCACTTTTTCGCTATAAATGGCTCCCATATAGGCATATTGTAGTAGATGAGACGGTTTTGCTTCGGCATTGGCGCCGGCATCTAACAGCAAAAAGCCCCTTCCGTCAATTGTCGGTAATGTTGGTGCAATGGCAGGTCGTTCAATCCCATCAATTCTTCCGACGAGAAACAAACCGCTTGCCATCAATGCTCCCGTATTTCCGGCAGAAATACAAGCGCTACACCGTCCTTCTGCAACCTCTTTTGCCATTAAAACCATGGATGCATCTTTTTTCCTGCGAACAGCACGAACCGGTTCGTCTTCACCTGAAATTACTTCATCTGTATGAATAATGTGAATCCGTTCGCTTGATGAAAGATATGATTTAATCTTTTTTTCATTCCCAATTAATGTAATATGCAAATCAGGAAAATTTTCGATCGCTTTAAGCGTCCCTTTTATTACTGCTTCAGGTGCATGATCACCACCCATAGCGTCAATTGCTATATTCATTTATGCACACCTTCTTCTTGATTTGAGCGATACATGTGAAACTCACCTTTAAATACAAGTTCGTGATTCACGAAACTTTCCACTTGAACAACGGTTCTTCCTTTTGCCATCGCCTTTTTTACTACTTTTGCTTTTGCGATGACTCGTTCCCCTAGTTTTACTTGGCGAATAAATTGAATATTACTTTTCACCGTCAATGCTAATTCATCATTGATGACCGCAACGGCAAGGGAATTAGCTTGAGCAAAAAGATGATGTCCACGCGCAATATTATTTCTCTTAAAAACATGTTCTTTTTTAATATCCAAAAGAGAAATCGCATGTTCATCTAACTCAATATCGATAATTTCTCCAATGACTTCTTCAATCGGTAAAGACCGAACTTCTTCCGAAAAATTCTTTTGTGCAACATTTTTAATCCGTTCTCGGAGTTCGGGTATATTTAACTCCAACCGATCCAAACGGATGGTTTGAATGCTGACTGAAAATTGTTCAGCAAGTTCTTCATCGGTAACAAATGGATTTTCCAAAATGGTTTCTTTTAAGAGTTTTTGTCGTTCTTTTTTATTCCGTCTCATAAATACTCCACTCTATATTATGACTAGGTACTAATAGTAGTATATATAAGCAAAAAATAGAATGCAAGAAAAAATTTAATAAGTCTTTCGGATCGTTACTTTCTCTCTGACAATCCCGGTTAATCAATCAAGTTTTTCCCCGGACATGACACCTGATTCGACAATATAGTTTCGTAAATAGTGATACTCAGGATCGCTCCAAAAGGCAGGTGATTCGACCAGGCGATAGGCATCTTGTCTTGCTGTTTCTAATGCCCGATAGTCATGAACCATATCTGCTACTTTAAATTCCGGCAAGCCACTTTGCTTTGTACCAAAAAAGTCACCAGGTCCACGTAATTCTAAATCTTTTTCACTTAATAAAAAACCATCCGTTGTTTCTGTCATAATTTTCATTCGTTCTTTACCGACCTCAGATTTCGGATCTGCCAATAATATACAATATGACTGGTATTCAGCACGACCAACTCTGCCTCTTAATTGATGTAATTGTGCCAACCCGTAACGTTCCGCATCATAAATTACGATCATGGTTGCATTGGTGACATTCACACCGACTTCTACAACCGTTGTTGACACAAGAACCTGGACTTTATTTTCGCTAAACAATTTCATCACAGCATCTTTTTCATCAGAGCTAAGTCGGCCATGCAGTAACCCGACATGGAAACGGCCACGAAAATATTGAACAAGCTGGGCATGGACATCAATGACATTTTGCACATCTAATTTATCTGATTCCTCTATTAACGGACAAATTACATATGCCTGTCTTCCCGATTGAAGTTGTTTTTCCATCATCTCCAAAACCTGCTCTAACATTTTCGGCTTTACCCAATACGTAAAAATCTTTTTCCGTCCTTGAGGCATTTCATCAATGATTGAAACATCCATTTCCCCAAAGGCCGTAATGGCAAGTGTTCTGGGAATGGGGGTCGCAGTCAAGAATAAAGAATTGGGATATTCGCCTTTTTCCCGTAAAATTCGTCTCTGTTCAACCCCAAAGCGATGTTGTTCATCAGTAATAACAAGTCCCAACTTTCTAAAGTTCACATCATCTTGTATTAAAGCATGGGTTCCAACCACAATCGAAATGGTTCCATCAAGTAATCCTCGCAAAATTTCTTCTCTTTCTTTTTTCTTTGTTGAACCGGTGAGTAGGGCAACTTGTATCTGAAACGGAGCCAACATTCTTTGTAAGCTAGCGGCATGTTGTTCGGCTAAAATTTCTGTCGGTACCATTAAAGCACCTTGAAAACCCGCAGTAACAGCAGCATACAAGCTAACAGTGGCAACAACTGTTTTTCCGGAACCGACATCACCTTGAAGCAAACGATTCATACGATACGGAGACCTTAAATCTTTCAAAATTTCGATGATGACTCGTTTTTGAGCATTTGTTAAAGGATAAGGTAATGTAGCAATAAACCTTTTTAATTGATCATTATTGTAATGAATTTTTATTCCTTGCTGATTTTCTCTTTCAAATTTTCTTAATGCTTGCATTTTTAATTGAAACAGTAAAAACTCTTCATAAACAATCCTTCTGCGTCCTTGCTTTATATCCAAAGCATTTTGTGGAAAATGCAATGCTCGGATTGCTTGTTTTAATGAATAAAGACGATATTGTTTTAACAAATGGGAAGGTAATGTTTCTTCGATTTCATTTCCAAATTGCTCAAATGCCAGGCGAATTAGCCGTTTTAAACCTTTGACTGTTAAATTACCTTTAACTGAATAGACCGGTTGGAAATCAATGACATTTGTATGGACCGTCGAACCGAGGTGATAAGAACTGACAGAGATTTGTTGTCGATGTCGATTCCACTTTCCTGTAACTGTAATTGTCTCATTTATATTTATCTTATTTTTTAAATAGGCTTGGTTAAAAAAGACAGCTGTAACCACATAATTTTCAACCATGATCTTTACCGATAATCTTGATTTTTTACGACCATAATAGTTAAGGAAAGGTTGACTAATAACAGTACCCTCAACAGTGACTCGTTCATTATGCTCTACTTCGGCCAAATCACGAATCCGGTTATCATCATAGCGGTAAGGAAAATACATGAGTAAATCTGCAATCGTGTAAATATTTAACTCTGCCAATATTTGTACGGTTTCCGTTCCAATTCCCCTTACCATACTTACCGGTTGTTTCAATCCTGTACCCACGTTTATTTTTCTCCTCCGGCATGGATTTCTTTTTGTATTTTTAAGGCAGTCGGCGTTACGGCAAGGCCTCCTTGTGCTGTTTCGCGCAAACTGGAAGGCATCATCTTTCCGACTCGAAACATGGCTTCAATGACTTCATCACAGGGGATTTTACTCTCAATTCCTGCCAATGCCATATCAGCAGCAACAATTGCATTGGCTGCCCCCATCGCATTTCTTTTTATACACGGAACTTCAACAAGTCCTGCAACAGGATCACAAACTAACCCGAGCATATTTTTTAACGTAATGGCCATTGCATGAGCGGATTGTCTTGGTGTTCCCCCAGCCATTTCAACGATAGCCGCACTGGCCATTCCACTGGCAGAACCGACCTCTGCCTGACAGCCGCCAGCAGCTCCGGAAATAAACGAGTTATTGGCCACAATATATCCGAAAGCACCTGCAGTAAATAAAAACTCAATCATTTCTTGTCGTGACGGATGAAATTTATTTTTGACAGCAAATAATGTTCCGGGAACAACCCCTGCGCTACCGGCAGTTGGCGTTGCACAAATCATTCCCATCGCTGCATTTACTTCATTAGTTGCCACCGCCATACTTACCGCGTGAAGTAACAAATCGCCTGATAAGTAATTACCTTTTTCAATATATTTTTGCAAAAGTACTGCATCTCCCCCGGTTAATCCGGAATGTGAAGTCACCCCGGACAAACCTTTCCGAACTGCATTTTCCATTATTTGAAGATTTTTATCCATTTGGTCAATAATTTCTTCTCGACTTTTCTTTGTTACTAACATTTCTTGTTCAATCATAATATGACTAATCTTTTTATTTTCCTTTTCTGAAAGTTCGATTAGATCACGAACTGTTTTGAAAAGCATAAACATCCCCTCTTCTTTTGTATGTTCTTCACTGTCTATTAATCTACAATTCTCGCAACTTGTAGTATATTCGGTAAAGCATGGATTTCGTCCATGATCTCGTCATTGATATTTTCATCAAGTTCTAACACCATTAAAGCTAGCTTCCCTTTTTCTTTCCGAGAAACCTCCATATGGCCGATATTGATTTCATGTTTTGCCAAAATATTTGCTACATTTGCAATACAACCAAACCGATCATTATTAAGAACGATAATGGCAGGATTTTCCCCGGTTAATTTTAATTTAAAACCATTAATTTCCGCTATTTCGATCTTCCCGCCACCAACAGAAATACCGATAACTTCAATTTCACCCAATTCATCACCTATTACGATTCTTGCGGTATTTGGATGATCAGGTATCCCTTGTTCTATAAAAAATTCATAATCCAGTCCTTCTTCTTTGGCAATTTCAAAAGACCTGATAAGTCTTTCATCAAATGTATCAAAATTTAACAGACCTCCAACAATGGCAACATCCGTTCCATGACCTTTGTATGTTTCTGCAAAAGATCCGTATAAATGAATATGTGCCCATTTGGGTCTTCTTCCAAACAAATTTCTGGTCACCCGTCCGATCCGGAGTGCACCTGCTGTATGAGAACTAGATGGACCAATCATAATTGGACCGATAATATCAAAAACACTGCGGAATTTCACATATATTCCTCCCTCGTAGGTCAGATGATTCCAAACCAACAAAAACAATCTATACATTTCTAATCATATTATATTAATATGAAAAATCAAATGTAAATGAATGCAAAAAGAAAAAGGTCCCGAATAAAGGACCTTATCATATAACAATTATTCCACAGAAAAAATGAATTGATAGAGCGGCTGTTTTCCATCATGTATTTCAATTTCCACTTCCGGAAATTCTTCTTCAACAAATTGGACTAATGTTTTTGTCTGTTCTTCTGTTGCTTCTTCACCTTTAATGATTGTTAAAATCTCGCTATCTTCATCCAACATCTTTTTTAATAATTCTTTTGCAGTAACATTTAAGTCAGGATTGGATACAACAATGGAGCCTTCTTCAATTCCCATATAATCATCTTTTTTAATTGTTAAGTTATCAATCATCGTATCACGGATTGCAAAAGTAATTTGACCGGATTTAACAGTTTTCAAAGCTTCATTCATGGCTTTTTCATTTTTTTCAATATCTACACTCGGATTAAATGCAAGTAAAGCTGTTAAACCTTGAGGAACTGTTTTAGAAGGAATGACAATTACTTGCTCGTCGCAAACGTCCTTTGCCTGTTCAGCGGCTAAAATAATATTTTTGTTATTTGGTAAGATAAAAACTTTTTCAGCATTCACTTGTTTGATGGCTTTCACGATATCCTCGGTACTTGGATTCATCGTTTGACCGCCTTCAATCACTACTTCAGCTCCGATGCTTTTAAAAAGATCATAAATACCGCTTCCCATAGAAACAGCTACAATCCCGTATTCTGACCGTTGTTTTTGCTTTTCCTGCGCAGTATTCGCTTTGTCGTTTTCAAGTATAGTCGTATGTTGTTGTCGCATATTTTCGATTTTCAGATTAATAAGATCACCGTATTGTTGTCCATACGTCAAAACAACACCGGGTTGTTCTGTATGAATATGTACTTTTGCAAGTTGATCATCGGCAATAACAAGAAGAGAATCACCATATTCATTTAAATCATTGCGGAATTTTTCCTCAGAAAATGGATGACTTTTCAATTTATTTTCTGTAAATTTAACCATGAATTCGGTACAATACCCATATACGATGTCTTCAGTATTTATAAAGCCTTGTACAGTTTTATGATGATGTTCTTGCTTAATAAGTTGTTCCATTGAAATCTCAGCAGTTGTCAGTTCATCAATCTTTTCACCTTTTAATTGAGCAAGAAATCCCTCATAAACAAAAACGAGTCCTTGCCCACCACTGTCAACAACCCCTACTTCTTTTAGAACCGGTAATAACTCAGGCGTCCGTTTTAATGATGCTTTTGCCTCTTTAACGACTTCTTCTAATAAAACAGTCATGTCCGTTGTTGTTTTACTAACCTCTAAAGCTCTTTTGGCGGAATCTTTGGCAACAGTAAGTATTGTCCCTTCCACTGGTTTCATAACAGCTTTATATGCAGTTGTGACACCTGCATTAAGCGCCTCAGCAAATTCTGTTATGTCAAGTGATTCTTTTTGTTCGATCGCTTTTGCAAATCCTCGAAATAGCTGTGATAGAATCACCCCTGAATTCCCGCGGGCACCCATGAGTAAACCCTTTGATAATGCTTGACCAACCTTACCTACATGAGGCATAATATTGTTTCTAACTTCTTTTGCCCCTGACTGAATGGATAAATTCATGTTTGTACCTGTATCACCGTCAGGAACAGGGAAAACATTTAAAGAATCTACATATTTAGCGTTTTGAGACAAACGATTTGCCCCATAGAAAATCATTTCCGCAAAACGTTTCCCATCTATCATAGTAATAGACACTAATTTTTCCTCCTTACTTACGGGTTCGTTACCCGAACACCTTGGACAAATATATTGACAGAATCAGCTTTTAAACCAATTGTTTGTTCAAGTACATATTTTACTTTTGATTGAACATTATGAGCAACTTCAGAAATTTTTGTTCCATAACCAACAATAATATACAAATCGATATGCGTAAGGTCATCTTCTTGTCTTACAATGACGCCTTTTGAATAATTTTCTTTCCGTAATATTTCTGAAATTCCATCCTTAATTTGATTTTTTGAAGCCATTCCTACAATACCGTAACAATCTACAGCAGCACCACCACAAATTTGTGCAATGGTTTCATTTGAGATTTCAATATGTCCGTAATTCGTTTTCATTTCAATGGACATGACAGGTTCCCCCTTTTCAGTTTCAACTGCTAGATTTATTTTACTATAACAATCCTCATTTTAAAAGACAAGCTGTCCCTTAATAATATAAACGTGAACGGAAACAAGATGTCAAGCACTTTTTCAAGCTGTTGCATTATTGTATAATATATGGTAAAGTATTTTAGTATCTTTAACAATTCGTTTTCATATTGTATAACGGTTTTAAGTAAGGAGGGGACATAAATGGCTCGCAAATGCATTGTTACAGGTAAAAAGGCTTCTTTTGGTAACGCACGATCCCACGCACTGAATGCTAATCGCCGTAAATGGGGCGCTAATTTACAAAAAGTTCGTATTTTAGTAAACGGGAAACCAAAACGTGTATACGTTTCTGCTCGTGCTCTAAAATCCGGGAAGGTTGAACGTGTTTAATAAAGAAAGGGCATCACAAAAAGATGTCCTTTTTATTTTTCAACTGAAATTAAAATTAGCGTTCAACAGCTGAAATATGTATAAATAAAAAGACAAGAAAAAACCTTTGTCAGATTCATTCCAACAAAGGTTCAGTAAGTGATCTTTTCTTACTTATCCTTTTTTAAAAGTACCTAATATCGCTCTTATAAACCCACCAAGAAATCTAGGTAATTTAATTGTGTAAAATTTCAATGAATATTCCCTCCCCGATACAAACAATAGGATCCGTAGACATATGACTATCCGAATATATCCCTATCATATTCCCAATATATCCGAAAAGTACATTTCAATGAATAAAATAGGCTTGTTTTTCCTAATCGTCACAACTTCTTATTACTAATAATATGCCATTTGTAAATGAATAAGTACCGAAATCATAAATAAGTTCATTACTTATACATAATGTCGATCCGAAAAAAATATGACGATTTTTCAAAGGATATTTAAAGCCTTCCAACGTCAGATTTTCGACCATTTTTGTAACGGGAACAAAGGAAATATATGGTTTAGCAGAAGACTTCTTTATTTCAAATGTACCGGGATTTTTAATTTCTATTTCATTTTTTTGATCAATAATCATGATGGAAATAGACGGGTCTTTTTCAGCTGAAACACTAAAAAGTTGAATGTTTGCCAAAAAATGATCAAGTCTTCCGCCGGTTGCACCGAAAATACGAATGATTTCAGGTTTCAGCTTTAAAGCATGTTGTAAAGCTAATTCCATATCGGTTTCATCCTTTTCTGACGGATATTTTAGAAGATGTATATTCTTATCTTTCAGTGCATGAAGCGTCTCTTTTGAGATGGAATCAAAATCGCCAATCGCCATATCCGGATGGATGCCTCTTTCCATTAAATAATTTGTTCCTCGATCTACACCAATCCACTTTATCTTTGTTTCAGTTTCATACTCTTCAAAATCAGTGAGGAATCGTTCCGGGCCACCGGCAACAATATGTACAATCATTGAACTTCACTGACTCTTGTTCGAATCATCTCAATGGCTTGTACCCGGTTTTTATTATTAAATATATAAGAACCGGCAACTAACACGTCTACACCTTTTTCCACACACTGTTTTGCGGTTTCATCATTAATGCCGCCATCAACCTCAATTTCAAATGTTAAATTTTGCTCGTCTTTCCACCGCTTCACTTGTTCAATCTTTTTTAATACATTAGGTATAAAAGTTTGTCCGCCAAATCCCGGGTTTACTGTCATTAATAAGACTAAATCGATATCTGTTAAAACATCACGGATCATTTCTACGGGAGTCGCGGGATTTAAAACAACACCGGCTTTTATCCCTTGCTCTTTTATTTGATAAATGGTGCGATGGAGATGTCGACAACTCTCTGTATGAACCGATATAATATCAGCACCGGCACGGACAAAATTTTGAATATATTTTTCCGGATTTTCAATCATTAAATGGACATCAAATGGTAAAGAGGTGACCGGTCTTATTGCTTCAACAATTAACGGTCCGATGGTAATGTTTGGGACGAAATGACCATCCATGACATCAATATGAATATAATCCGCACCGGCTTTTTCTACATCTTTCACTTCTTTCCCTAAAATTGAAAAATCAGCTGACAATATCGATGGTGCAATTTTTATCATTTTTCATACCTCGGCTTTCTTTGTCTAATTTCTTCTAAAAATGATAGATAGTGTTGATAACGATAATCTTTGATTACTCCATTTTTTACAGCTTCTTTGACCGCACAAACCGGTTCTTTTAAATGGAGACAACCTCGAAATTTGCAATTATTGATACGTTCCTTCATTTCAGGAAAAAAGTACGATAATTCCTCCACCTCAATGTTTTTAAATTCCAATGAGCTGAAGCCAGGGGTATCGGCAACAAGACCCCCGGCAATTTCTAATAATTCCACATGCCTTGTTGTATGTTTGCCACGCCCCAAATGCTTAGAAATCACATTCGTTTCCAGTTTCAAATCAGGACGGAGAGCATTTAACAATGATGATTTACCGACACCAGATTGACCAGCAAAAACGGAAATTCTATTTTTTAGGATCGGTAAAATTTGCTGAATACCTTCCCCTTTTGTTGAAGAAGTTAAGGCAACTTCATAGCCTAATTGTTTATAATCACTGACAATATTTTCCATGTTAATCAATTCACGTTCATTCAGAAGGTCGATTTTTGTAATGATAATAACAGGGCGAATATGGTTTGCCTCAATTAACACTAAAAATCGATCCAATAGCATTGTGTTAAAATCAGGATTTTTGGCAGAGAAAATGAGAATGGCCTGATCAACATTGGCAATCGGTGGTCGAAACAGTTCATTTTCCCGCTCTTTTATATCAAGAATATATCCTTCATGCCTGTTTTCTGCAATAAATTCAACATTATCGCCAACTAACGGATTTATTTTATTTTTCCGAAAGACGCCTCTTCCACGACATTGAAAGATACCGTCATCCGTTTTCACGTAATAAAAGCCACTTAATGCTTTAATTATTTTTCCATCCGGCATAGCATCACCCTTTTTTATGATCATTAGGAAAAAGTGAAAACTCATTCATATGGAACGACTTGTTCTTGAACAACTTGGTTATCAATAACAACTTTATATCTACCGTTCGAATTTGGTTGAATCACAAGATCAAACCTTTTCCTGGTTGTTTCTGTCATATCAAATGTTTCAATTGGTACTGAATAGTCATGATTCATATCATCTATAAAAATTTGCACATGTTGTACTTGTTTTTCTTCTGGATTTCCTGTATAAACAACGGAAATATCAATCGTCACCGTTTTCGGCGGTTTTTCCTCTTTTCCTTTTGAAACAATAACATGGACAGTGGCACCCTTTTGCAAAGATGTTCCGGGTTTTACATTTTGACTAATCACTTTCCCCTTGGGGATGGAATCGTGATATTGTTCTGTCATGGTAATCTTGATGCCAGTCGCTCTCATATAATCATTTAAATCCTCTGTAGTATAATTCGTTAAATCTTTTAGTGAAATGCTTTGTTCACCTTTACTTATCGTGAAAATTAATTTAGTATCTTCCGGAACAACCTTTTTACCGGGAGCAGGACTCTGGTCAAGAATGATTCCTTCTTGCTTGTTACTGTATTCTTCATTTACCTCGATGCTTTGAAAATTTATTTCTTGATCAGCTAATAATGCTTGAACGTCGTCAAAATATTCTCCGCGATAATCTTCCATCTCTATTGTTTCTTTCCCAGTACTAACATAAATGGTAATTTTGGTACCCTCGGCTTTCATACTCCCTGCTTTTGGATTCGTTTTTATCACATAATTTTCCTGAATCTCATTATCTGGCTTTTCAATCGTATCACCAATAACAAAATTAGCCTTTTTCAGTTCTTTAATAGCATCTTCTAATTGCATATTGTGAACATCAGGTACTTTTACATCTTTCCCACCAAAAATATCTGTTGTTAAGACAAGAATACCCATTAAAATAATAAGTAAGGATGTGAGTATTAATACAACCGGCCATTTTTTTCGCTTAGGCTTAGTTCCCTTTTTTTTCTTTTTATCTTTCTTTCCTTTATTTTTTCCCGATCCTTTATCAATCTTAAGCTCTTCCAGTGGTTCTTTTCGTTCTTTTATAACCGGTATTACTTTTGTAGCTTCGTCATCTCTAGGTAAGACAAATGGAGGCTCATTGATACGTGACGGTTCAAGGCAAGTAAGTAAATCTGCTTTAAACTCTTCAATGTCGTCATATCGGTATAGCGGATCTTTGGCCGTCGCTTTCAAGATTATATTTTCAACAGATTGTGGAATGGATGGATTCCAGCTTCGCGGGTGAGGAGTTTCAGTTTGCAAATGTTTCAGTGCGATGGAAACTGCCGATTCACCTGAGAATGGAAGTCTGCCTGTTAATAATTCAAATAATACAATACCTAAAGAATAAATATCAGATTTTTTCGTTGCTACTCCGCCTCGAGCTTGTTCAGGAGAAATATAATGGACAGTTCCCAACACAGAATTCGTTTGAGTAATCGTTGTTGATGTTAAGGCAACTGCAATACCAAAATCAGTTATTTTCACATTTCCTTTTTTATCGATCAAAATATTTTGTGGTTTAATATCTCGATGGATAATATTGTTTTGATGCGCATGACTAATTGCCGATGTTATTTGCAATATTATATCTATGACTTTTTCAATGGGTATGGGAAAATGATTTTGAATATACTGTTTTAACGTTTCTCCATCAACGTACTCCATTACAATATAATAGATATTGTCTTCTTCACCGACATCATAAATATTAACGATATTTGGGTGAACAAGACTTGTAGCAGATTGTGCTTCACGATGAAAGCGACGAATAAGTTCATCATCATTGGCTAAATCGAGTCGTAATATTTTGACGGCTACATCCCTATCGAGAATCATATCACGAGCGAGATATACGTTAGCCATACCTCCCCCGCCAATATATTCGATGATCTTATATCGATCGTTTATTCGTTTGCCAATGAGCATGAATTATCACCTGCTTTCTCGCATTCGCTGTTATGTATGATTGCCAGTGTAATATTATCTTCTCCCCCATTATCATTGGCCATTTGAATCAATTGATCTGCTTTATTTTCCAAATTTTCATCTTTACTTAGAATTTCGGCAATTTCTTTATCAGATACTTTATTAGATAATCCGTCGGTACAAAGAATCAAATAATCACCTTTATCAAAATCAACGGTAATTGTGTCAATGGTAACTGTTGGTTCTGTCCCCAATGCCCTTAGTAATACGTTTTTCCGTGGATGGTGTTCAGCATCTTCTTTTGAGATTTGTCCACTTTTGACCAGTTCATTGACTAATGAGTGATCATCGGTTAATTGTCGAAATCCATGTTCATTTAATATGTAACAACGGCTGTCACCAATATGTGCGATAGAGACAAATTTATTTGTGCAAAAAGCAGCAACTAAAGTAGTACCCATTCCTTTACATTCAGGATTTTCATTGGCATAAGTATATATTTTTCCGTTGATCTCTTGAATGGCTTGTTGAAACCATATTTCCATTTGATCGGGGACTTCTTTATTCGGAGCATTATTGTCCCACAAATCTTCAATTAACTTAATTGTCATTTTACTAGCAACATCCCCGGCTAAATGACCACCCATGCCATCAGCAACCACCGCCAACAGATGTCCTTGAAGATTTGTAAAAATTCCTACGTGATCTTCATTGTGATTTCTTACTTTTCCTCGATCCGTACGTTGGACGACCTTCATAATTTCACCTCGTTCATACCCACTAACCAATTTATTTATATTCATTTTATACCTTTTATTTCAAAAGTTACACCTTCTTTTGAAAGCATGCAATATAAAACCCATCACTTTTTAAATACTGGGGCAAAATCTCGATCTCATGATGATGCACAAACGGTTTAATAGCTTGCGGGACCCGCTGTTTAATTGTTTCATCACCTACAAAATCCGGATGTTCTGCTAAAAATTTTTCTGTTACTCTCTGATTTTCATCTTGGTCAACTGTGCATGTACTGTATACTAATATTCCTCCAGGTTTCACGAGATGGCAGGCTTGGTTTAATAGCTCTAATTGAAGCTTTGTTAAATTTTTTATATCCTTTTCAGTTTTTGAATATTTCATATCCGGTTTTCTTTTTAAAACTCCGAATCCTGAACAAGGCGCATCAACTAAGATACGATCAAAGGATTCTTTCTCAAAATGGGTCACCATTTGGCGACTGTCCATTTGTTTTGCTTGAATATTCGTTAATCCGAGTCTTGCCGCATTTTGGTTAATCAATTTCACTTTATGCTCATGCAAATCTAAGGCAATAATTTCTCCAGTATTTTCCATTCTTTCAGCCAGATGAGTGGTCTTTCCACCAGGGGCAGCACAAGCATCTAGAATTTTTTCTCCCTTTTCCGGTGCCACCACGTAAGCAACAATCATGGAACTTTCATTTTGTATTGTTATGAAACCGTTTTGAAATGCGGTGGAGTGGACGAAATTACCTTTATTTGCTTTTACCGCCACCGGAATGGAAGAACTTTTTTCAGCCGAAATTCCTTCCCTAAAAAGTAAGTCGATCACATCATCAATAGTTGTATTCCACTCATTGATGCGAGCAGTTTGTTTTGCCGGTCGTACATTTTCTTCACACATTTGCTTTGTTTTGTCAAAACCATATTGTTGAATCCAGCGCTCCACTAACCATTTCGGGTGGCTTGTTTCAATCGTAAGACGTTCGACGGAATCTTGAATGGCGGAAAGAGGAGGAACACCTTCTCTTTGAATGGATCGCAAGATTCCGTTAACAAAACCGCTAATGCCTTTATTCCCCCGTTTTTTAGCAATTTGAACAGCTTCATTGATAATGGCGTGATCTGGTATTTTATCAAGATAAACCATTTGATAAACAGATAATCGTAATAATTGACGTACCCAAGAATCAATTCGCTTTTGTTTTTTAATAAAAGGATACAGGTAAAAATCAAGAGTTAATTTCCGCTGCAATGTCCCGTAACAAATTTCTGTTAATAAGGCGGCATCCATTCTTGAATACTTGTTTTTATTAATCGTATTGTTTAAAACTAGGTTGCTATATGCTCCATTTTTTTCAACATATTCCAAGATGTCCAAAACCGCTTCCCTTACCTTTTTACTCATCTTCATCCCCCAATATACTTCCTTCTACATCAGGTTTTCCTAATAAAAATTGTTCGGCCGACATTCGTTTTTTTCCCGCAGGCTGTAATTCGGTAATTTTAATAGCGGTTGAATTTCCAGTTGCTACGATCAATCCATCCTTTTCAACAGTAACAATCGTCCCCGGTCGTTCGGTCTTTAGAAGCGTCTGTTTTTCACCCCACCAAATTTTTATCGTTTTCCCTTCTAACGTCGTATATGCAACCGGCCACGGGTTGAGACCTCGAATGTGATTATAAATTTCTTCTCCGGTCTTATGCCAATCAATTCTTTCTTGCTCATGTTTTATATTTGGGGCAAAAGTGGCTTCATGATCATTTTGTTTCCTTGGTGTAATCTCTCCGATTAACAGTTTGGGTAATGTTTCACTTAATAAATGGGCACCCGCTTCACTAAGTTTATCATGAAGTGTTCCAACCGTATCCCTTTCATCAATAGGTACCACCGTTTGTGCTAAAATGTCACCAGCATCTAATTTTTCAGCCATATACATAATCGTAATCCCTGTTTTTGCTTTTCCTTGGATAATGGCATAATGGATGGGGGCTCCTCCCCTTAACTCGGGTAGTAAAGAAGCATGGACATTGATGCAACCGTATTTTGGAGCATCAAGCAGTTTTTTCGGCAATATTTGACCATATGCCGCAGTAATCACTAAATCCGGATGCAAATTTAATATTGCTTGGAGTGATGCTTCATCCCGTAATTTTTCTGGTTGAAAGACAGAAATACCATGTTGTTCAGCAGCAATCTTAATTGGCGGTGGTGTCATCGTTTTTTTTCGACCAACAGGACGATCCGGTTGGGTTACAACACCAATCACTTCATAGCCGTCTGTTAAAAGCTGGTTAAGAATCGGTACGGAAAAATCTGGTGTACCCATAAAAACAATTTTTACCATCTTCATCATTCCTTTTTCGTTTTATTCACATCATTGAATAAGGATTTAAATCAATTGAAATATGAAGACCTCGTTTGATTTGATCTTCCTGAAAATGTTCCAATACCTGCTTTAATATTGGGATTAAGTTTGGTTCATTTTTGTATTTTATCAAACACTGATAACGATATCTATTTTTAATTTTTAAGATAGGTGAGACTGCAGGACCAAGGATGAGGGTATCTCCTTTTCCACCTGCAAGTTGTCCACGAATAAAGGTCGTGATCTTTTCTATAACTGTATAGGTATATTGTAAGTTTTCATGGCTTACATTGATCAATGCTAAATAATAAAATGGTGGATATTGTCCACGTTTTCTTATCATCATTTCGTACTGGTAGAATGTTAAATAATCATGTTCCTTTGCAAAAATAATACTGTAATGTTCGGGTGTATATGTTTGAATTATGACTTCCCCAGGTAATTCATGACGGCCGGCTCGACCACTTACTTGTGTCAGTAATTGAAACGTTTTCTCGCTTGAACGGAAATCTGGAATATGTAGAGAACTGTCAGCTGATAATACGCCTACTAATGTAATGTTTGGAAAATCAAGTCCCTTCGCAATCATTTGCGTCCCAAGTAAAATATCTGCTTTTTTCTCTTGAAAAGCGGTCAATAATTTTTCATGCGAACCTTTCCTGGCGGTTGTATCGACATCCATTCGAATGACCCGGGCTTCAGGTAAAATCCGACCAAGTTCTTCTTCTACTTTTTGTGTCCCGGTACCAAAAAAGCGAATATGATCGCTCGAACATTCTGGACATTGTTTTGGCGTCCGCATCGCAAAACCGCAATAATGGCATTTTACTTGATCAGTCACTTTATGATAGGTTAAGGAAATATCACAATTTGGACATTTTATCACATAACCGCAGTTTCGGCACATAACAAAAGATGAATATCCCCGGCGATTTAACATTAAGACAATTTGTTCAGACCTTTCTAAACGCAACCTTATTTTTTCCAACAAAGCAGTAGAAAACATCGAGCGATTTCCCATTTTTAGTTCCTCCCGCATGTCAACAATCTCTACAGCAGGTAGTTGGGAATTGTTCATTCGTTTTTCCATGGTTAAAAGATGATATACGCCCTTTTGAGCTCTAGCAAAAGATTCCAAAGATGGTGTCGCACTACCCAATACAACAGGACATTGATGATTTTTCCCTCGCTCAATCGCCACATCCCTAGCATGGTACCGGGGATTGTCTTCCTGCTTATAACTTGTCTCATGTTCTTCATCAATAATAATAATCCCGATATTTTCAAACGGAGCAAATATTGCCGAACGAGCGCCAACAACCACTTGAACTTCTTTCCGTTGAATTTTTCGCCACTCGTCATATTTTTCACCAAGTGATAGTCTACTATGGAGGACAGCAACTTTGTTTCCAAATCTTCCTTTAAAACGTTCGACCATTTGTGGTGTAAGAGAAATTTCCGGAACGAGAACAATGGCTTCTTTTCCTTTTTTCACGACCTTTTCAATCGACTGTAGATATACTTCTGTTTTACCACTGCCCGTAACACCGTGAAGAAGGAACACTTCGTGGGCAGAATGTTCTATGGAATGAAGAATCGGTTTGATGACAAGTTGTTGTTCGTCCGTTAATGGTAATGGTTTCGTTTCCTGAAATTTTTTATTTTGATAAGGGTCACGATATTGCTCATATTCTTCTTTTTTCAATAGCCCCTTATGAACCAGTTGATTTAATGACGAACGGGCGTTAGGAACTTTAGCATCAATCTCTTTTACAGTATGTGGGGAAAAATCTTCCAAAAATACATTTAGCACTTGTAATTGTTTCTTTCCAGTAAGCTTTAGTTGATTTAATTTACTTAAAAATTGAGCCTGATCGGAAAATGGTACATAATAAATATTTTTCTTTTTATTTCCTTTATCTTTAATTACATATGAAACTTCAAATAAACCTGCCCGTGCTTGTCGATACAGATAAGATGACGGTACAAGTTTTTCCGCCTCTTTCCAATTTACTTTTTTCTGGTTCAAAAACAGAAGCTCCAGTTCCTTCGGTAATTCCCCGACTTCTCGATTCTCCGATAATTTAATATATTTTTCATATTTTGCCTTTAACGCAGGAGGCAACATGACTTGATAGGCAGAGATTTTTAAACAAAGTGTTTTATTAGCTAAAAATTCCCCCAACTGGAGAAGTTCTTGATTAAGAACAGGTTCAATATCCATTGGTTCGATGATTTCTTTTAAATCGGAAATAGTGGATTTTTCTTTAAAAGCAATTACGAAACCTTGAACCTGCCTGTTGCCAAAAGGGACAATGACGCGCATGCCCACTTCCAAACTATCCTTAAAATCATCAGGAATTAAATAATCAAACGGCCGATCCGTTTGTACAGTTGGTACATCAACGATAACACTTGCAATATTTTTCATCCTAATCGCCCTTTTTTGCTTCATAAGCTTCTTTTAAAATTTCATATGCGACTTCATGCTTCGTTAATTTGGGAAATTGTTTCTTTACATTATTTGCTTTATAAAAGGTTACTATATTCGTATCCGTTCCAAACCCGGCCCCTTCTTGGATGACATTATTAGCGACGATCATATCCGCATTTTTATTCAGTAATTTTTGTTTCGCATATTCTTCAACATGATTCGTTTCAGCAGCGAACCCGATTAAAAATTGAGCTTTTTTCCTTTTTCCTAATTCTGCTAATATATCGACCGTACGTTCCAATTCGATCATAAGTTCCTGTGATTGCTTTTTCATCTTTTGCTGAAAGATTTTTTTCGGTCGGTAATCACTAACGGCGGCAGATTTTATTACAATATCCGCTCCATCGAAATATTTTAAAACAGCTTCATACATCTCCTCAGCACTTTCAACCCGGATCACCTGTACCCCGACTGGCGGTTTCAGGCTCACCGGACCGGAAATGAGGATCACCTTTGCCCCAAGATTTTGCGCCACCTCAGCAATCGCATACCCCATCTTTCCGGATGAAAAATTAGATAAATAGCGAACAGGGTCAATTCTTTCTCGGGTTGGACCTGCAGAAATTAACACTGTCTTTCCTCGTAAAAATTGTTGTTTATGTTGAGCAAAAAATGTTTTTATATGCTCAACAATAGTTTCAGGTTCTTCAAGCCTTCCTTTGCCAACATACCCGCAAGCTAGATAACCTTCACTTGGCTCGATAAAATAATATCCAAATGATTTTAAACGTGCTATATTTTCTTGGACAATTGGATGATTATACATATGAACATTCATAGCCGGTGCAATAAATACAGGTTTTTCAGTAGCGAGTAATGTTGTTGAAACCATATCATCTGCAATCCCGTTTGCCAATTTTCCAATAATATTCGCTGTCGCCGGTGCAATTACAATGAGATCTGGCCAATCCGCTAAGTCAATATGAGCAATTTTTGTCGGGTCTTTTTCATCAAAAGTATCTGTATACACATCATTTCGAGAAATCGCCTGAAAAGATAAAGGCGAAACAAATTTTGTCGCATTTCCTGTCATCATTACTTTCACATCAAAACCATTTTGCGTTAATTTACTTGTTAACTGAACGGCTTTATATGCAGCAATTCCTCCGGATACACATAACAAAATATTTTTCATATTCTTTCCTCTTTCCACTAAAAGTTTCTTTTTAAAAAGGTTGTTTCAACTTTAGATGAATTGCATGTCAAAAATGTTTTTACCCGAGCAATGATTATCTTTGTACAATCATACCATAAAAACAAAATGGAAAAATAGAGAAGTGCTATTAGAATAAATCTTTTATATATAAAAGGAAGAAAGCAACCGGTTCATCCGATTGCTTCACTCTTTCATCAAATTAAAAAAACGACTTAGTGCATTTTTTACTCTGTATCTTTCACTAATACGCCTTCGTTAATTTCCTCTAATGCTTTTCCAACATTTTTGTAGGAAACATAATGACTAAGTTGATAATCATTCATTTCTTCCATTTGACGGGCACGTTTTGAAACAATTGTTATCAACAAATATTTAGAATTGACTTTTTCCAATAAAGAATCAATCGAAGGATATAACATGTTAATCTACCCCCAGTAATTTTTTTATTCTTTTTTCTACTCGTTTTCGGCGACAATGCTCAGCGATAACGATTGCTTTAATTTTTTTAACTGCATAATCAACCTGATCATTTTCAATTACATAATCATATAAATTCATCATTTTTAATTCTTCACGAGCAACAAGCATCCGATTTTTGATTAATTCATCAGATTCCGTTCCCCTCGTTTTTATTCGGTTCTCCAATTCACCCAAACTCGGTGGAATTAAGAAGATAAATAAACCATCAGGAAATTTTTCCCTGACCTGTTTTGCACCTTCTACTTCAATCTCAAGAAATACATCTTTTCCTTTAGATAAAGTATCTTTTACATATTGAACAGGCGTTCCGTAGTAATTTCCGACATACTCGGTATATTCAAGTAGTTCCCCATTTATAATCATTTGTTCAAATTGCTCTCTCGTTTTAAAAAAGTAATCGACTCCATCTCTCTCGCCTGGTCTCATGGGTCGCGACGTTGCTGAAATGGAATATTCAAAGCTAATATCTGGTTCAGAAAATACCGCTTTTCTTACAGTTCCTTTACCGACTCCGGACGGACCTGAAAGAACAATTAATAATCCCTTTTCTGTTTCCATTGTTTCACCTGCCCTAAATAATCAATAATAAGAAAAGCGCGACGTACAAACGGCATCCCCACAATGAGAACAGATTCGCTTTCTCGAATAGGCATCGCACGAAGAAAAATGCGTTAGCATTATCGGGAAAGGGGAGCTAGTTTCTCAGTCGCTTGCGCTTGGAGCTAGATACGAAACTCGTCCCAAGTTTTTTACTTTATTTTTATGCTTTCTTATTCTATAAAATATTCTAGTTTATGTACAATTTGGATTTTTAAATGAAAAAATAAGGGTCATTCAATATTTTGAACTTGTTCCCGAACTTTTTCAATGATACTTTTCAATTCAACCACCTTATTGCTAATATTCGCATGATTTGCTTTCGCTGCGATTGTATTGACTTCCCGATTCATCTCTTGGACAAGAAAATCACATTTTCTCCCAATCGGTTCATGAGAGCTAAGCGACTTGCGAAATTGGTTTATATGACTTCGTAAACGCGTTAGCTCTTCGGAAATATCAATTTTATCAGCAAATATAGCAACCTCTGTCAACACCCTTGTCTCATCAAAAAGGCCATTAGTATATTCGGATATTTTTTTACGAAGTTTTTCTTCGTATTCAAGTTTTACAATCGGTGCCATCTCGGTAATTTCTTGAATGAATGCTTCCATTAATTCCAAGTAGTTCGCAATTTCACTTTGTAAAGCTTTCCCCTCTATAATCCGCATTTGGCATAGTTGCTGAACAGCCTCTTTTACAGCAGCGATAATCGTATTTTCCATTTCCGGGTTAACTACATCTTGTTCAATGACGGAAATAAGCTCATCAAATTGCAAAAAGTGGGTAATCCCGATTTCTTCATGAAGTTGATAACGTTCCTTTAATTTGTTTATGAATTGATAATACTCGTCCAGAAGATTCCAGTCAATATGTAGGCTTCGATTTGTCGGCATTGATGTAGAAATATTGATAGAACAATCAACGCGACCGCGCACGACATATTGTTGACATATCTTTTTTATTTTTTCTTCAAATTTTAGTAATGGTTGTGGAATTCGGGTATGGAAATCGAAATACCGGTGATTGACTGAGCGAACCTCAACAACAATCCCATTTTTCTCACTCCTGCCAAAACCTGTCATACTTATTACCATAACATCACCTTTTCTAAAAAAGCAATTGATACGAGCACGTGTAGCATCAATGCGGAGTGGATAAACTGATAGGCTAAAAACGCTGCGTTCTTTGTGCAACACATGCCAGACCAATTCTCATTTTAGGTCCTGAAAACCCTGCTTAGCGAAACTTCATATAATCCTTACTCAAAAAAAGAAAGGAAATTGGTTGAATCCAGATTCCCTTTCGTTATTATATCACATTCTTTATGTTTTTCTTGCAAAAAATGAACCTGCAAGTAAAAATGTTGGAATAGCAGCCATTGCCATAATCAACAACCAGTCCGTCGGAGCAATTGGCACAGTATGGAAAACCGTTTGTAACGGTTGATAATAAATAACAATCATCATTAAAACAACACTGGATAAAACTGACCAAACTAAATATCGATTGCCAAACGGATTTCTGGCAAATATGGAATGCTCACTACGACAATCAAAAACATGAATTAACTGTGCTAATACAAGTGTTGCAAAGGCAACTGTTTGTGCATACGCTAATTGGTCTGGATGTTGTTTATAAACAATGATAAATGCTAATATGGTGGCAATACCAATTAAAAACCCCCGCGAAATCACTTTCCACCCGAGTCCTCTTGCAAACACTCCTTCTTTCGGATGTCGCGGTTTTCTCTTCATCACATCTCCTTCAGGTTGATCAAGTCCTAAAGCCATTGCCGGCAATCCATCCGTAACTAAGTTTATCCATAGAATTTGAATCGGAACAAGTGGCAAAGGTAATGCCAGAATCATGGCAAATAACATAACTAATATTTCCCCAACATTAGAAGCGAGTAAATAGCGAATGAATTTTCGAATATTTTCATAAATATTGCGTCCTTCATGAATGGCAGCTTTTATCGTTGCAAAATTATCATCTAGTAAAATTAATGCCGAAGATTCTTTTGCCACATCCGTCCCGGTTATGCCCATTGCAATACCGATATCTGCTGCTTTAATTGCCGGAGCATCGTTTACCCCGTCACCGGTCATTGCCACAATATAGCCTTTATTTTGCAGTGCTTTGACTATCTTCAATTTATGTTCCGGTGAAACACGTGCAAAAACGGAAACATGATCAACAATCTCATCTAATTCCTTAAGCGACATCGCCTCCAATTTATTACCTTCCAAAACAAAGTCGTCTTTATTTAAAATACCAAGTTGTTCCCCGATTGCCCGAGCTGTTATCACATGGTCACCTGTAATCATCACTGTTTTTATGCCAGCTTCTTTACATTCGTGGATTGCTTCTTTCACCTCAGGTCTAGGCGGATCGATCATGCCTTGTAAACCGATAAAGATCAATTCATTTTCAACTTCCGCCTCATGATGGAATAACCGATTCGGTACCGGTTTATACGCAACAGCAATTGTTCGGAGCGCTTGTGAAGCAAGGCGATCAACCGATGTTTGCAGCCTAGTTGTCCACATCTCAGTCATCTGTTGTTTTTTTCCACCAATATATACAGATTCGCTTAAGCTGATTAAAATATCTGGAGCACCTTTCGTAATGGCAAAACGGTAACCTTGTTTATCTTCTACAATGACCGTCATCATTTTCCTTGAAGAATCAAACGGAAACTCTTGAATAATGCGATATTCTTGCAATAAATGATCTTTTGTTAACCCTGCTTTCATCCCGGAAACGAGTAAAGCACCTTCAGTCGGATCCCCGTCAATGCGATATTTACCTTTCTCTTCTATTAAAGCTGCATGATTACAAAGTATGCTAAAGCTCAATAATTTATAAAAATGTTCATCCCGGACAGGATTCATTGTTTGACTATTTCGGGCAAAATGGCCACGTGGTTCATATCCTTGCCCTGAAACGGTCCAAGTTTGATTATTTGCCCATAAATGTGTAACCGTCATCTTATTTTGAGTCATTGTTCCAGTTTTATCAGAGCAAATGACCGAAGCACAGCCCAATGTTTCCACAGCCGGAAGTTTTCGGACAATCGCATTTTTCTTAATCATCCGTTGTACTCCAAGTGATAAGGCAATCGTTACAATTGCCGGAAGCCCTTCTGGAATCGCTGCAACAGCCAGTGAAACACCGGATAAGAACATTGTATACAAATCATGACCTTGCCAAACCCCGATTGCGACAACGAGTAAAGTTAAAACAAAAGCAACAACGATTAAAATTTTTCCTAGTTGTTCTAGTCTTCTTTGCAATGGGGTTTGTAAGTTTTGTTCGGTTTGTAATAAATCAGCAATTTGCCCCATTGCTGTTTTCATACCGGTTCCAATGACAACCCCTTTTCCGCTTCCCCTTGTCACCATGGTGCCCATGAAAGCCAAATTGTTAAGATCCCCAAGGCCAATATTTTCACCATGGATGGGAGCCATTTCTTTAACCGTGGGAACGGATTCTCCGGTTAAGGCGGATTCCTCAATTTCTAAACTGTTGATTTCGAATAAACGGATGTCTGCACTAATCCTGTCCCCACTGGAAAAACTAAGAATATCTCCCGGGACAATCTCTTTTGAAGAGATTTTTACCCACTTTCCATCCCTTAATACAGTTGCCATGGGAGCGGACAATTCTTTTAATGCCTCCAGTGATTTTTCTGCTTTTCGTTCCTGAAAAAAGCCTAAAATCCCGTTTACAATTACGATAAGAACAATCGCAATTGCATCAATATATTCGCCTAAGATTCCGGATATCAGTGTAGCTACTAATAGAACGATTACCATAAAATCTTTAAATTGGCTAAAAAATAAAAGCAATGCCGATTGCTTTTCCGCTTCTTGTAATTCATTGAATCCGAACTGTTTCCGTCTTATTTTCACTTCTTCATTCGTTAATCCGTTATGAAAAGACGTTTGAACTGCTTTTTCCACTTGTTCAGGACTCATCTCATGATATTTCAACAAACATCCATTCCTCCATTCTCTATTGTAATTGTTGTCATCCGCTAAACTAGTTTGTTTTCTCATTAAAGATTATTCATCCTTGTCCTAAAAAATGCTATACTTGTGAAAGATTCGGTTTTTGTTAACAAAAATGGTTTTATATGCCTTGTACATTTTTACAATCTAAACCGAGAATATCGTTGAAAAGGGTGTTATTTATGTCGTTTGACGGATTATTTACATATGTTATGACAAATGAATTAGCCTCTGCCTTAAATGGCGGACGCATTTTGAAAATACATCAACCATTTTTAAATGAAATTGTTTTGACTGTCCGGGCCCGGGGCAAAAATGAAAAATTACTTTTATCTGCACACCCGTCCTACGCCAGGGTCCAATTAACTGAAGAAGAATATGAAAATCCATCGACCCCTCCTCTGTTTTGTATGATGTTAAGGAAACATTTGGAAGGAAATATTATTGAAGATATCTATCAAAAAGACATGGACCGGATTATCATCTTTAAAATTAAAGGGAGGAACGAAATCGGGGACTTATCCTATAAGCATTTAATTATTGAGATTATGGGGCGACACAGTAATATTATTTTAATTGATGCTGATAAAGAGATCATTCTTGATAGTATTAAGCATATTTCTTATGCAGTTAACCGGTATCGTGCCATTTTACCGGCGCAACAATATATTTGGCCTCCTGCTCAAAGAAAATTACATCCATTTCTTTGTAAGGAAGAAGATATTCTAAAACAAATTGACTTTAATAGTGGGCGACTGGACCAGCAACTTGTTAACCAATTCAGCGGAATATCTCCATTGTTCGCCAAAGAAGTTATCCATCGGGCTGGACTTGCCAACCGGATAACGGTACCGAAACAATTTATCGCTTTAGTGAAAAGGGTGCAAAACCAGGAAATATTACCGACAATGATAACAGGAAACCAAAAGGAATATTTCTATATGTTTCCGTTAGAACATATCCCTGGAGAAAAGAGATCATTCCCGACTTTAAGCAAATTATTGGATGCCTATTATTTCGGTAAAGCACAAAGAGATCGCGTGAAACAAATCAGTGGTGATATTGAAAAACGATTAAAAAATGAAATTGATAAAAATAAAGGGAAGCTCAAAAAATTTCAAGAAGCAATGAAAGAAGCGGAAAACAGCACGATTTATCAATTATATGGTGAGTTGTTAACAGCCCATATGTATGCTGTTCAAAAAGGGATGGAGAAAATTACGGTTGAAAACTATTATGAGGAAAATAAACCGGTTGATATTCCGTTAAATCCAAATAAAACTCCATCTGAAAATGCTCAAATCTATTTTCAAAAATACCAAAAAAAGAAAAAGGCCATCACCCATGTAAAAGAGCAAATGGAAAAGACAAAAGAAGAGTTGGTGTATTTAGAGAACATTTTGCAACAATTAGAAAGTGCCGCACCAAAAGATATAGAAGAAATAAAAGAAGAATTGGCCGAACAAGGTTATATCCGTTTGCGGCAGAAAAAGACGGTGAAAAAGCAAAAAACTCATCCAGAATTGGAAAAATACGAAGCACTGGACGGTACATCCATTCTTGTCGGAAAAAATAATAAACAAAATGATTATTTAACGATGAAACTAGCTCGTAAAGAAGAAATTTGGTTGCACACAAAAGATATTCCCGGCTCACATGTCGTCATTCGAAGCGAAAATCCATCAGAGGATACGATTGAACAAGCTGCCGTTCTCGCAGCCTATTTTAGTAAAGCACGTGCCTCAAGCAGGGTTCCCGTTGATTATACAAAAGTGAAATATGTCAGAAAACCAAACGGAGCGAAACCTGGATTTGTTATTTATGATCATCAACAAACATTATTTGTAACACCAAAAGCTGAAATTGTAGCAAAATTAAAGAAGAAAAATTAAAGAAAGGGCTCTCCTAAAAGTACAACTTCTAAAATTTTATTGTTAAAAGAATAGATTCAGTTGATTTTCGCTTTGGTGACGGGCGCACCTTTGGGCAGGACTTGAGCCGCCTCGATGCTCGTTTCTTCGCTCCTGCTACGTCTGGCTCGTGCTGTTCCCACGGGAGTCGCCCACCAACTTCATTTCAATCAACCTATAACTTTGGATTAATTTTTGACTTTCTGGAGAGTCCCTTGTTTCATTGTTTGGCTCTTTGATAAAAATTTTCGTCTGTTAAAATCGTCAGATATGCTCAACATTTTTGTCAGCCGATAACACGCACTAATTCCCCCATACTTTTGGATTTTCTCGCCACTTCTTAACAAATGTTACATTATCTACCGTTAAATACCCTTTTTTGACAGCGGTATCGATTAGTGTGGAAAAATTAGAAAGAGAATAATAGGGAACATCAGCTTCACGACATGCTTCCTCCGCCTCAATTAGTTCGTATGTAAAGATGGAGGCGATACCTAAAACTTGGCAATCTGCTTCTTTCAATATTTTTGCTGCCTGAATTGAACTTTTCCCAGTGGAAATTAAATCTTCAATGACTACTACTTGTTGTTCGGGGAGAAATGGACCCTCAATCTGGTTCTTTTTCCCATGTCCTTTTGGATTCGAACGCACATAACACATCGGGAGTCCTAATAGATCACTGACCCAAGCTGCGTGTGGAATACCGGCAGTTGCAGTTCCGGCAATCAATTCCACTTTAGGAAAATATGTTTCAATTAACTCCGCTAAGTCTTTTGCAATTTCTTTCCGTAATTGCGGATAACCTAAAATCAACCGGTTATCACAATAAATTGGCGATTTTATTCCTGAGGTCCAAACAAAAGGTTCCTTCGCGTTTAGTGAAACAGCTTTAATTTCCAACAATTTTTCAGCAACTATTGTTTCAGTATTCATACACCAATCAACTCCCATTGTTGTTTTATCTTCATATAAGCTTCATACGGCTCTGGACTTTCAGTAATGGAGCGACCAACGACAATTGCTGACGCACCTAATTGTCTCGCTTGTCTAGGTGTGGCAATGCGTTTTTGGTCATGGAAATCATTTTTCAAACGAATACCAGGCGTAATGACTAAAAACTTTTCACCTAGATGCCTAATGATCGGCGTTTCATGAGCAGAACTAATCACACCATCCAAGCCACTTTGTTTAGCCAATTTTGCATAATGATAAACGGATTGTTCTATGGTTGATAAAACCAATTGTTCCTTTTGCATCTGCCATGCTGATGTACTTGTCAATTGGGTAACAGCTACACATTTTGGCCTCTTTTGACCGAATCCGCATCCTTCATTCAACCCTGCTAGAGCTGCTTTCATCATTTCTGTTCCACCGGCTGCATGTACAGTGACAAGATCCACCCCTAGCTGGGCAATTCCTTTCATGGCACGTTGAACCGTATTCGGAATATCATGGAGTTTTAAATCAAGAAATACAGAATGGCCCATTTCCTTCATTTGCTGAACAATAGGCGGCCCCTCCTGATAAAACAATTCCATTCCCACTTTTACAAACAGTGGTTCATCCGGGAATTTACATAAAAAGTGAAAAACTTCTTCACGAGACGGAAAATCAAGGGCGATGATAACCGGATACTCCATGCTTCCAACTCCTTCCACAAACATCGGAAATATGTTCAATATTAAGCTTTTCTAATAATTGCTCTAAATCGGTAATGATTTTTGGACAAATAGTCGGATCAATTAGATTTGCTGTACCAACAGCAACAGCACTTGCACCGGCATATATAAATTCAAGGACATCTTCCGCACTAGAAATACCACCCATACCAATAATGGGTATATTTACTGTTTGACTAACTTCATAGACCATCCGGATGGCTATCGGCTTAATTACCGGACCGGATAATCCCCCGGTTATATTTGCTAGAATTGGTCTTGCCGTTTTGATATCCAAGCGTAACCCTGTCAACGTATTAATCATCGTAATTCCATCCGCTCCACCATCTTCCACGGCTTTAGCCATTAAGCGAATATCCGTTACATTAGGCGATAATTTTACGTAGACAGGTACACTGGATACATTTTTCACACGTTTCGTTACTTCTTTTGCCATGTCAGGAACCTTTCCAAAGGCGATCCCTCCATGTTTTACGTTCGGACAAGAGATATTTAGTTCAAGGGCATGAACATTTGGAGCCTTAGAAATTTCCTTTGCAACTGTAACATAATCTTCAACTGTTGAACCGGCAATATTTGCGATAATTGGCACATCAAATTGACTTAACCACGGCAGTTCTTCTTCCATTACTTTTTTTAGTCCAGGGTTTTGTAATCCGATGGCATTTAACATCCCACCAGGAGTTTCGGCAATACGCGGTGTTGGATTTCCATAACGTGGTTCAACGGTAGTTGCCTTTATCATCACCGCACCGAGGATTTGTAAATCATAAAATTCGGCAAATTCCCGGCCAAAGCCAAAACATCCAGAGGCGGGCATAATTGGATTTTTCAGTTGTAAACCAGGTAATGATACCGAATATCGGTTCATAAAATCACCTCCCCTGCTGGAAATACTGGACCATCACTGCAAATCTTACGATACCCTTTTTTGTCTTCTCTATCTTTTGTTGGCCTAACACAAGCGAAACAGGCACCAATCCCACAAGACATGCGTTCTTCTAATGAAAGATATACTTCTTTGTCCGGAAATTTTTGTTCCAGCGCTTTTAACATCGGTGTCGGTCCACAGGCATATAACCGGTCAAAATCAAAATTTTGTTTTTTTAAAACATCGGTTACGAATCCCTTTCCTCCATAGGAACCATCATCCGTAACGATATATGTATCACCAAACCGTTGGAACTCCTCAGCAAGAAAAACGGTACTTTTTGTTTGAAAACCGAAAATTTGGATGACTTGAACACCTCTTTTACACAATTGTTTCGATAACTCATATAAAGGGGGCACACCGATTCCGCCACCGATTAGCAGAGCTACCTTCCCACTTTCCATTTGAACCGGAAATCCGTTACCGAGCGGACCAAGTACATGTATATACTCTCCTTGCTGTTTTTTACTGAGCCATTTTGTTCCTTTTCCTTCCGTCCGATAAATACATGTCATTCTTTGATTTTCACTATCAATCTCACAAATACTGATCGGTCGCGGGAGAAGAGGTTCGATGCCATCTCTGACTTTCATATGAACAAATTGACCGGGCCTTTCAATCTCGGAAACTAGTTTTCCTTGTAAAATCAATTGAAAAATATTTTCCGCAATTTGTTTATGACTAATGATTTTCATTTCTTCAATTTTCTTCAAACTTCAATCATCTCCTTGTCGTACACCTTTTCTTGTTTCATCGAATCAACGGTGAAAACTCGTGATTCAAGTACCTTTAAAATCGCCCACGCCGTATCAAGAGAAGTCAAACATGGCACCGCATTTTCCACTGATTCTCTACGGATTCGAAAGCCGTCTCGGGCAATTTCTCTCCCTTTTGTCACCGTATTAATGACGAGTTGCGCTTTTCCGGTTCGAATGATCTCCAATAAATTATTTTTGCTATTGCTTTCTATTTTTTCCACTTCTTCCACAGGAATATTTTTTGTTTTAAAATACATTGCTGTTCCTTTTGTTGCCATAATACGGTAACCGATTTGGTGGAATCTTTTTGCCAATCGGCTGGCTTCTTCTTTATCTTTATCCGCCACTGTTAATATGACCGAACCAGTTGAATGTATTTTCATACCGGAAGCAACCAGACCTTTATAAAGTGCTTTTTCTAAAGTGTAATCTTTTCCCATCACTTCACCGGTAGACTTCATTTCCGGTCCTAAAGAAATTTCGGCATTTTTTAATTTTGCAAAAGAAAAGACAGGTACCTTTACATAGACTTCTTCTTTCTCGGCAATGAGCCCGGTCTGCAGATGTAAGCTTTGTAAAGTATTTCCTAAAATGACTTTCATGGCAATATTGGCCATCGGTATATTCGTTATTTTACTTAAAAACGGAACAGTCCGACTTGACCGCGGATTTACTTCAATGACAAACACATCCTCGTTACGAACAACAAATTGGATATTAATAAGCCCGATAATATGTAAGGAATGTGCCAATTTCCTTGTATAATCAACAATCTTTTCTTTTACTGTAGCGGATAAATTTTGAGAAGGATAAACGGCGATGGAATCTCCTGAATGGACACCGGCCCGTTCAATATGTTCCATAATCCCCGGGATTAAGACATCCGTTCCATCTGAAATGGCATCCACTTCAATTTCTTTTCCAGTAATATAGCGATCGATTAAAACCGGTTGATCCGGATTTACATTGACGGCATTTTCCATATAATGTAATAACTCTTGTTTATGTTCAACAATTTCCATCGCTCTTCCACCAATGACATAGGACGGACGAACCAATACCGGATACCCAATCTCATCGGCAATTTCGACTGCTTCAGCAATACCTAATGCTGTACTTCCTTTTGGCTGAGGAATATTATTCATTTGCAAAACTTCCTCAAACTTTTTCCGATTTTCTGCATGATCGACATCTTCCAATTGAGTTCCTAATATGTTTACCCCATGTTCAACCAATTGATTTGCCAAATTAATTGCTGTTTGCCCGCCAAATTGAACGACTACTCCTTTTGGCTTTTCTACTTCAATAACGTGCATACAATCTTCAATTGTTAACGGTTCGAAATAAAGTTTATCGGAAATACTAAAGTCTGTTGACACGGTTTCAGGATTATTATTTATGATGATTGCTTCATAACCGGCTTCTTTAATCGCCCATACAGCATGAACCGTGGCATAATCAAATTCTACACCTTGACCAATCCGAATCGGCCCTGAACCGATAACGATGATGCTCTCCCGATCGGTCCTTTTTGATTCATTTTCTTCTTCATATGTCCCATAGTAATACTGCGTTATTGCTTCAAACTCAGTTGCACAAGTATCCACCTTTTTATACACCGGCATAATGCCATAATTTTTTCTCAATTGATAAACGTCATTTTCCGATATATTCCAAAGTTTAGCAATAATTTTATCGGAAATGCCTTTTTCCTTTGCTTTTTTTAACCGTCCAATATCGAAAACATTTTCGCTTAATTCTTGCTCTAATTCGATTATTTTCTTAAACTTTTTCAAGAAAAATAAGTCAATTCCGGTCCATTCATAAATCTGATCAATATGAACGCCTCTTTTTAACGCTTCGCCAATATAAAAGAGCCGCTCACTATCCGCTTGTCGAATCTTTTCTACTAAAGTGTCATTTGTTAGTTTTTCGAAGGCATCTATTGTTAGATGATAAACACCCGCTTCTAATGAACGAACTGCCTTTAGTAAAGATTCTTCAAATGTACGTCCAATAGCCATGACTTCACCGGTCGCCTTCATTTGGGTTCCCAGTGTTCTTATTGCCGATTCGAATTTATCAAACGGAAACCGCGGTATTTTCGTTACAATATAATCCAGTGTCGGTTCAAACATCGCATATGTTTGGCCAGTAACCGGATTGATCATTTCATCTAATGTTAAGCCGACCGCAATTTTACTGACAATTTTGGCGATTGGATAACCGGTTGCTTTCGAAGCGAGAGCAGATGACCTGCTAACCCGTGGATTTACTTCAATAATGTAATATTGAAAACAATTAGGGTTCAGAGCAATTTGTACATTACAACCCCCTTCAATTTCTAAGGCACGAATAATTTTTAAGGAAACATCGCGTAACAATTGATTCTGCCGGTCCGACAATGTTTGACTCGGGGCAACAACAATCGAGTCACCTGTATGAATTCCAACCGGGTCGATGTTTTCCATATTACAAACCACAACCGCTTGGTCTTTCTTATCGCGTATTACTTCATATTCAATTTCTTTAAACCCTTTAATACTTCTTTCTAGTAAAACTTGATGAACAGGACTTCGTTTTAATCCGGTTGATACAATCTCGATTAAATCATTTTCGTTTTCACAAATCCCACCGCCTGTTCCGCCTAATGTGAAAGCGGGACGAACAATGACCGGATAACCGTTTTCTTCAATAAATTGATAGGCGTCTTCTAAATTATGGACAATCATGCTTTCAGGTACCGGTTCACCAATTTCATTCATTAATTTCCGGAACAATTCCCGATCTTCCGCTTTTTCTATTGCCGGCAATTTTGTCCCTAAAATTTCGACACCATATTGTTCAAGAATACCGGATTTAGATAATTCAACGGTTAAATTCAACCCCGTTTGTCCGCCTAATGTTGGAAGGATGGCATCCGGCTTTTCTTTTCGAATAATGCGTGTGATAAAATCGACTGTTAAAGGTTCTATATAAACGACATCGGCAATATCTGTATCGGTCATGATCGTTGCTGGATTGGAATTTACAAGGATCACCCGATATCCTTCTTCTTTTAAGGCAAAACATGCTTGCGTACCCGCATAATCAAATTCAGCAGCCTGACCGATGATAATCGGACCGGAACCGATGACTAAAATTGACTGAATATCTGTACGTTTCATAATGAACTTCCTCCCTTTAAAAATGTTGATGTATCAGCGTTGCGTTTTAACCGCTGCTTTAGGAATCAATGATGGATGAGCTTTCTCCCAGACAATTTCACCCGAAACAATGGTTGCTTGCGGCCAACCTTTACATGTCCAATTGGTAAACGGTGTATTTTTCCCTTTTGATACAAATGTGGCAGGATCAATTGTATTCTCCTGATCCAAATCAATAAGAACTAAGTCGGCTACATTTCCTACTTCCAATCTTCCATAAGGTAAGTTGAAAATTTCAGCTGGTTTTTTTGTAAAAAAATCGACCAACTGTTTTAGTGAAAATACCCCCTTTGCAACAAAATTTGTATACAGAAGTGGAAAAGCTGTTTCCAAGCCAACAATGCCAAACGGCGCCTTTTCCATGCCTTGACGTTTTTCTGTTTCACTATGTGGTGCATGGTCAGTGGCAATTAGATCAATGGTTCCGTCAAGCAGACCTTCAATAAGTGCTTCCTTGTCTGCACGACTTCTTAACGGTGGATTCATTTTATAATTTGCGTCATCACCCGGTATATCGTCTTCACATAATAACAGGTGATGGGGTGAGACTTCCGCTGTTACATGAATGCCTGCTCTTTTGGCGTCGCGAACAATCCTCACTGATTCCTTCGTACTAATGTGGCATACATGGTAATGACATCCCGTTTGTTCCGCCAGCAAAACATCTCTAGCAATTTGGACTGATTCACAGAGAGAAGTGATCCCCTTTAAACCAAGCTGTTTATCAACTTTTCCTTCATGGACAACACCACCTTGTACAAGAGACATATCTTCACAATGGGCAACAATGGCTTTATTTACTTTTACCGCCTCCCGCATCGCTTGATACATCATAGCTGCTTTTTGTATGCCAACCCCATCATCAGTAAAAGCAAATGCACCCGCTTCTGCCAATTCTTTAAAATGATTCAGTTTTTCGCCCGCAAGTCTTTTTGTTATCGAACCATATGGAAGGACGCGAACGATTCCTGTTTCTTGGATCCGCCTTTTTAGCCATTGAATCTGTTCTTTTGAATCCGGGACCGGATTGGTATTCGGCATAGCACATATTGTTGTGAAACCACCCTTTGCTGCGGCTTTTGTACCAGTTTCTATCGTTTCTTTATATTCACCGCCCGGTTCCCGCAAATGAACATGGACATCAATAAAGCCCGGGCTCACGAATAGTTTGTTCGCATCGATTATCTTATCTGCTTGATCCTCCCCGGAGAGATGATCTGAAATTTTTGCAATTTTTCCGTTGTTTATATACAGATGTTTCTTTTCCCATGAACCATTTTCATTAATTAGCCATCCATTTTTGATAATGAGTTCCATATATTCTCTCCCCTTCATTTTGTTGTATTGCCCGTTTCAATACACTCATTCTAATAAAAACACCATTTTCCATTTGTTTAAAAATCCGAGATCTGTTGCATTCAACAAGTTCAGAAGCGATTTCCACATCGCGGTTAACTGGTGCCGGATGGAGGATGATACTATGTTTTTTCATCCTTTTTTCTCGCTCAAGGGTAAGTCCGAATGTTTGATGATATTCCTCCTTTGTCAGAGAGGAAATCATTTGATGCCGTTCATGTTGAATCCTTAGCAACATAACGACATCAGCCTGTTTGATGGCTTCATCAATAGACAAGTATGTTCCTTGCCTAATGATTGATTCATCAAACCAATCAATCGGTCCGGAAAAACTTACTTCTGCCCCCAATCTTGTTAATGCATCTGCGTTCGAACGTGCAACCCTGCTATGTCGGATATCCCCGATGATTGCCACATGTAACCGATCCAAGTGACCAAATTCTTGTTTAATTGTCAACAGATCAAGTAATGATTGTGTTGGGTGGTGACCGCAACCATCACCGCCATTAATAATGGGGATATGTATCTTTTTAAGTTCATCAAAATATCGTTCTTTTTCATGGCGAATGACGACAGCAGATATACCGACTGTCTCTAATGTTTTCACCGTATCATACAAACTTTCCCCTTTAAGCACACTTGATGAACCTGCATCAAACGGGATGACCTGAAATCCAAGTTTTCGCTCGGCCACTTCAAAACTACATCTAGTCCTAGTGCTTGGTTCAAAAAACATATTCGCTATAAAGATTTGATTTTTCGATTGCCATTTTTTCCCTTTCGAAAATTCGTCAGCTTCTTGTAAAATCCCTAGAATTTCTTCAGTAGATAATTGGTCCATCGTCAATAAACTTTTCATTGCATTTCCCCCTCTGATTGACAAAGAAACATTTTTGTATAAAAAAAACCTCCTTCCAGTATATGGAAAGAGGTTAATGGTAGCGTACAAATCACAGTCTTAAGCAAGATATACTTCCGACCGAAACTCGTCCTTCCCCTTTCCAGCCTCTCTGGACTGTCTGTTAAAAGGGCAATCATTCATTTGTCATGGATTGTCACTTGATCAATATGATCAACTTCAACTACATCAACAACAATCATCTCCGTCTTTGCTGTTGGTATGTTTTTTCCAACATAATCTGCGCGAATTGGTAGTTCACGATGGCCTCGATCAACAAGTACGGCCAGCTGAATCAAACCAGGTCTGCCGAAATCGATAAGAGCGTCCATTCCCGCCCGAACCGTTCTTCCGGTGTATAACACATCATCAACTAATACAACGGTTTTATCATGAATATCTACGGGAATATCCGATCCTAAAACTTCCGGTTCTTTATCCTTCGTTTTGATGGATAAATCATCCCGATATAAAGTGATATCCAATTCGCCAACTGGAACATTTTTTCCTTCAATTTGGTTAATTTTTTCAGCCAACCTTCTTGCTAAGAATATCCCTCGTGTACGAATTCCTACAAGAATGACATTTTCAATACCTTTATTTCTTTCAATAATTTCATGGGCAATCCGGGTTAATGCTCTTCGAATTGCTTGCTCATCTAAAACAATTGCTTTTTGCAATCTGCTTCCCTCCATTTTTTATGGAATATTCATCTGATTCATTGCCGTTTCAATAAAAAACTCCTGCCAATGAGAGCAGGAGATCAACAGCTATTTTTTAAAATAATCCGTTCCCTTCTCAGACTCTCTGGACTGATTTAAAGGTGCTATTCAATTCTGTTATGATCATAAAATGAATTTCCCATTTTGTCAATGGCAAAAAAGTTATTTGTTTATTGGAAACATTAAGTGATGACCTAATCAGTGTAGTTACAAGTTCATCCTTAACTGTTCTAATAGTGTAAGAAAGTCCTGAGGTAATGGTGCACGAAACTCCATATATTCCTTTTTTCTTGGATGAATAAAGCCAATAACCCCGGCATGGAGTGCCTGTCCATCAATTGCTAATGTTTTTCTTAGTCCGTATTTCGGGTCACCAGCGAGCGGATAGCCGATATACTTCATATGAACGCGGATTTGATGGGTTCTACCTGTTTCCAATTCACATTCAATATGAGTATAGTCTTGAAAACGTTCAAGAACGTGGAAATGGGTGACAGCATGTTTTCCATTATCAACCACTGCCATTTTTTGCCGATCATTTGGATCTCGTCCAATCGGTGCGTCCACCGTTCCATAATCATGAGGAATGACGCCGTGAACAATCGCTTGATATTTCCTTGTTACCGACTTATCAACGAGTTGTTTGACTAAACACTCATGGGCATAATCATTTTTTGCAACCATCAATAAACCGGATGTATCTTTATCAATGCGATGGACAATTCCTGGTCGCATTACGCCGTTAATACCGGACAAATCTTTACAATGTGCAACTAGCCCGTTGACAAGGGTACCTGTTACATGTCCTGGTGCTGGATGAACAACCATTCCACGCGGTTTATTAACAACAAGAACATCCGAATCTTCATAGTAAATATCTAAATCCATTTCTTCCGGTTCAATATTTAAGGGAACAGGATCAGGCAAATGGATGACTAGTTTGTCGCCCGTTTCGCATTTATAATTGGCTTTTGGTTTATTATCATTCACTAACACCATACCATCTTTAATCCATTCCTGCACTTGCGTCCGGGACCATTCACCTTCAAGTGATGTTATCAATTTATCAATTCTTTCACCCGCTTGATCACTACGGACAATGTGCAAAATCTTCTCCATATTATTGCTCCTTTTTTTCTTTACGTTCTTCTAAAAACATTGCAATGATTAATAATATAACCCCAATTGTTAAGGAAGAATCAGCAATATTAAAAATTGGGAAGTCATAACCGAATATTTTTACATCAATAAAATCAACCACTTCTTTACGAAACAAACGGTCAATGAAGTTACCAACAGCTCCACCTAACATGAGGGCCAATGAGATACCATATAGCACTCTTCCTTTTGCATATTTTTGCAAATAATAAATGATAAAAATGATCACAATAACAGTGATAAGGTAAAAGAACCACATCTGTCCTTGTAAAATTCCCCAAGCGGCACCCTGATTTCGGTGTGATGTTATGTAAAATAAATTTTCAATAACAGGTATACTTTCACCAAAATCCATAAATTTAACAATAATCCATTTGGTCAATTGATCAAAACCAATAATAATGAATGAAAGCAAATAGTACAGCAATGTACGCCCTCCAAACTCCAGTTATACTCCTTTTGCATTGTAGCATAAAAGAACATTTTTTGCATTTACATTAATGAACGGTGATGATTGACAAGAAATATTGTTTCTTTGCTAGTAATTTATCCATTCTTATCCTATATAGAAAATTCGGGCATCCACCAAAAAGCCGCAGTTCAGCGAAAAAACATTTTCGCTTGCGAGGAAATGCTACCGAAGTCTCTCTCATTCACCAAAAAATATAAAAATTTTTTCAGCTGCGATTCCTTGTGCACTTATGCGTTAGGAAAGTAGAAATGGAAAAATTTCTATTTTCTTAAAAGATAAGAAAGTATAAAAATACAAGTAAAAAACTCGGAATTAGTTTTCGTGTCTAGCTCCAAGCGCCAGCGACTAGCAAACTTCACTCCCCTCCACTACGATAAGTCAACATCGGCTCGTCCCTCGCCGTGTTTCCTTTATCTCATTGCGGGGCGCTCCAGTTTGTACGTCGCTATGCGGGCGCTTTGCGCTTTTCTTATTAGCCAAAAAAGACAGGAACACAGCCTGTCAAAAGGGAAAAACCGGCTTTTTTAAATATTTTAGTAATGCTTTCATTTCACTTAAGGAACGAACGGTTGGTTGAAAAGATAAAAATTCAACTGGGATTGGGTGCCCTGTTTCTTCACAAACGCCATAATGACCGGTTTCGATTTTTTCTATTGTCGCAATTAAATCTGACAGTTCTTCCTCGGCCATTCGTTTTACTTGAGGTGACAATTGATAATTATTAAGATGCTCTTCTAAATCAATTTTCATTGCAACAATTTCACTATAAAGATCATGTAGCGATTGACTCAAGGAATGTACCCTCCCATCCGTGATCCAATTTCTAATTGTTATTGTATGTTTATTATTGCCGATTGTTCCTTTCAGATGGCTAAAACTATTTTCTATTTCATTAAATACAAGGTAGAAATGTAAAAATCTATTTAAACAAGTAAAAAAAGGGAAGACTATCTTCCCTTTTTAGAAAAATCTTGTTAATTAACTAAATGACTATAGTGTTCTTCAACAATATTTGCACAGCGAGTACATAATGTTGGATGATGATGGTTATGACCAACATCCTTTCTCACCACCCAGCAACGTTCACAAGTTTCTCCTTCAGCTTTTGTTACAACAATGGCGGCATTTTCCAGTTTCAATGCATTACTTGGCGCTTCATCATAATGACCGGCCACTTCAAAATCAGAGACGATGAAAATTTGTCCGATATTTTCTGAAATGGAATCAAGCAATTGTTTTACATCGTCGTGAACATATATAGTTACTTTTGCTGTTAGTGACTTACCAATTATTTTTTCATTGCGAGCTTCTTCCAAAGCTTTTAATACATCATCTCGTAATTTCATAAATCGTGACCATTTTTCTTCCAATTGAACGGCATTTGGATATTCTTTATATTCCGGCATGTCGGTCAGTTGCACACTTTCTTCTTCGACACCTTTTATATATCCCCATACTTCTTCGGTTGTATGTGCCAAAATCGGCGCTAATAATTTTGTTAAAGATACGAGACATTCATAGATGACCGTTTGCATAGAACGACGAACCGGATTATTTTCTTCTTCAATGTAAAGAACATCTTTACCGAAATCTAGGTAGAATGAACTTAAGTCAAGGGTAAAGAATTTATTCATATCATGGTAAATTTCCATGAAGTTATATGTTTCATATGCATATCGCACTTTTTTCACGAGATTGTTTAATTTAACTAGTATATATTGGTCAACTTCACGTAAGTTTTCATATGGAACCGTATGCTGTTTCGGTTCAAAATCAGCTGTTGTTCCGAGCATAAATCGAAGCGTATTGCGAATCTTCCTGTAGACTTCAGACACTTGTTTAAAATTATCCATAAATACTTTAACATCTGCCGTATAATCCACAGAAGCGACCCATAATCGTAAAATATCGGCACCAAATTGCTTTGTTACCTGATCAGGAACAATAGTATTTCCAATGGACTTAGACATTTTTTTGCCTTCCGCATCGACAGTAAAACCGTTTGATACAACTCCTTTATATGGTGCGACACCGTTAAGGGCAACACTGATGATCAGACTAGAGTTAAACCAGCCACGGTATTGGTCGGAACCTTCCAAATAAATATCTGCCGGAAATTGAAGTTCTTCACGAGTTCTTAATACACCATGATGAGAGGAACCGGAGTCAAACCAAACATCCATAATATCATTTTCTTTCGTAAATGAACCGTTTGGACTGCCCGGATGACTGAACCCTTCAGGTAGAAGGTCTTTCGCTTCTCTTTCAAACCAAATATTGGATCCATGTTGTTCGAATAGGTTTGCAACATGTTCAATCGTTTTTTCTGTAATAATCGGTTCACCATTTTCCGCATAAAATACCGGAATTGGTACACCCCAAACCCGCTGTCTTGAAATACACCAGTCACCGCGGTCACGAATCATATTATAAAGTCTTGTTTCACCCCATTTGTTATACCAATTAACATTATGGATTTCTTTTAACAATTGTTCACGAATCGGGTCAATCGATGCGAACCATTGCGGTGTAGCTCGGAAAATAACCGGTTTTTTCGTCCGCCAATCGTGCGGATATGAGTGTGTAAGGAATGATAATTTAAGTAGTGCGCCAACTTCTTCCAGTTTTTTCGTGATATGTTTATTTGCCTCTTCGTAAAACAGTCCTTCAAAACCAGGAGCTTCTTCTGTCATACAACCTCTGTCATCGACCGGACTTAGCACATCGAGATTATATTTTTGACCAACATAGAAGTCATCTTCCCCATGACCGGGAGCTGTATGAACGCAACCGGTACCGGCATCAGTTGTAACATGTTCACCCAACATAACAAGCGAATCACGATCATAAAATGGATGTTTTGCTAAAACATATTCTAAATCAGAACCCTTGATAGTCTTTTCTACTTCATAATTTGTCCAATCCAATTCCTCACTAACAGATTTTAATAAATCCTCTGCAATTAAAAATTTCCGGTTTTCAACTTTGACAACTACATATTGTAAATGTGGATGAACAGAGATCCCTAAGTTGGCAGGAATCGTCCATGGCGTTGTCGTCCAAATAACGATTTCTGTATCCGAGTCAAGAACCCCTTTACCGTCTTTAATTGGAAATGCCACATAAATAGATGGTGATTTGATATTTTTATATTCAATTTCTGCTTCAGCTAGTGCCGATTCCGATGACGGAGACCAATATACCGGCTTTAATCCTTTATAAATTAATCCTTTTTTCGCCATTTCACCGAAGACACGAATTTGCTGTGCTTCAAATGAATGGTGCAAGGATAAGTATGGATGTTCCCAATCACCGCGTACGCCCAACTTTTTAAATCCAGTCCGTTGAATATCAATTTGTTCATATGCATATTGCTCACAAAGTTTACGAAATTCAACAACGGACAGTTCTTTCCTTTTCACACCTTTTTTTGTCAATTCTTGTTCAATTGGTAAACCATGGGTATCCCATCCCGGAACATACGGTGCATCATAACCCATCATGGACCGGGAGCGAACGATAAAATCTTTTAAAACTTTATTTAAAGCATGACCCATGTGCAGACTGCCATTTGCATATGGTGGTCCATCATGAAGTATAAATTTTGGACGTCCTTTTGTCCGCTCTTGAACTTTTTTATAAATGTCCATTTCTTCCCAGTGTGCTTGAATTTCCGGCTCTTTTTTCGGTAAATTTCCACGCATAGGAAAATCAGTTTTCGGCATTAATAATGTTTCTTTATAATCCAATGAAATTGCCCTCCTTAACTTAATACGTATTTTGGTAACAGTGTTAACCTGTTTTTCCAAGATTAATCATTATTGCTATAAAGGAAAATAAAAAAGCCTTCACATCCCTGAATATGGGACGAGAAAGCTTCCCGCGGTACCACCCAAATAGACAAAGAGACGTTCTTTGTCCGCTCGTTTGATAACGTGAAACACGCCTACCCTTACTATTCAATTTCAGAGCAGGAACTCCGGGGTGATTTTCCAATTTCCTTTTTAATCGAGCTTGCACCATCCTCGACTCGCTGAATAAAAGCAGAAAAATTGTACTATCCCCTTCATTGTTTGTATTTGATATAGGAAAAATTTTATAGTTATAAGGAATTATATGCAAATATAGTGATAGAAGTCAATAACAATTTACATAAATACAGTTATTTCTAAAGGAATAGCAAAAAGTTTGGGAAAATCCCTTCCTCGTTTATGAAAAACAGAAACACAAGTACGCTGGAGTTCCTTACATTCCCTAATCCTCTTAACTCGCCCCTTTAAAACAATTATTTAATAACGATATCCTCCTCGGCCGACTTTAATTCGGTTGCGTCCACATTAAACTCCATTAATTGTTCCCAATCATTTGAATTGATCATATCCAATTGTGCTTCGACCAATAATTTAAATCGATTGCGGAATACTTTTGATTGTTTTTTCAAATCTTCAATTTCTAACGCTATTTTTCTCGCCTTTGAGAGGGCTTCATTAACAATTCGATCCGCATTCTTTTCAGCCTCGCGAATGATTAACTTCGCCTCTTTTTGTGCACTGCCTTTTACTTCTTCCGCAGCCTCTTGAGCAACAACAATGGATTTATTCAATGTTTCTTCAATGGAACTAAAATGCCTTAACTTTTCCTCTAATTCATTTACTTGATTTTCTAAATCACGTTTTTCTCGTATAATCATTTCATAATCTTTTATCACTTGATCTAAAAATTCATTCACTTCATCTTCATCATACCCACGAAAAGTTTTCGTAAATTCCTTATTATGTATATCCAACGGCGTTAAAGGCATCATGCCACCTCCATATAAAAATCAGAAAATACGGTTGTCTTTTATTATACACTAAGTTTCGACAGATTGCGGGGAAAATCCTGCCAAAAATAAATTTTTATTTCATTTTACCTAAAGTAATTTTCCACTTATCCCGTTTTGTTTTATCTCCAACCATAATTAATCGAATTCTCCCAATACCTCTGGCTGAAACGAGATCGCCTTCTTTCAAAGGAAATGAAGGAGAATCAACAGTTGTCCAATTCACTTTAACCAACCCTTGTCCAATTACTGTTTGAATTTTCTGCCTCGACATGCGACTGGCTTGTGATAGAACGGCATCAAGTCGAAGAGATGAAACAGTCACGGAAAATTCCGTCATCATTTCATCAATCACTATACTTTCTGATAAAGGCTTTTCCTGTAGTTGGATTTTTGTTTTCCCCACAGTTATATAATTTGTACGAATATAAGCAGCTATTTCACTAGCAGAGAAAAATTGAATTTGTTTATCTTTAATAAGAATATCTCCATACTTCCCCCTTGATAAGCCTAGACCCATTAAACTCCCTAAAACCTCAGGATGCGTGATTGTCACAAATTTTTCTGGATAATTGATTTCAAATAAAGTGATTTGAAAATCTTCCTCTGCCGGTTCATAATAATCCGGATAAAGAAAAGCACGGCGACGTTCAGATTGTTTTGCGCCACCAAAAAATTGAACTTTACAGCTTCTCTCTTTTCCAATCATTGATTGGACAATATATTGTTCTCTGGGGTCTAAAAAATCGGTCAATTTACCTGCATAATTTTTATCAACATAGTCTATCCAATTTAGTACTTGATCAATAAATTCTTTTTCTTCGTGACGAAAATGCTGATAGATTGACATAACTTCTCCTT
>Ga0207789_1000174_pt1 | contig 44906 bp, 47 predicted proteins | sample HigsolmetaGSP12D_FD_184840 | JGI IMG/M metagenome (GOLD analysis project Ga0207789, IMG submission 184840) | High solid enriched microbial communities from the Joint BioEnergy Institute, USA - SP1-2-D (SPAdes) | ecosystem: Engineered > Bioreactor > SSF (Solid state fermentation) > Aerobic >...
CCCGGACTTTGTTCATATAGCTCCACCAAGTATAATGGTCGACCGCATCCGGATGTAAATAACGAAATGTATCAATAAATCCAGATGCCAGTAAACTCGTCATTTTTTCTCGCTCTTCATTCGTGAAACCGGAATTACCGATATTGGACTTAGCGTTTTTCAAATCAATCTCTTGGTGGGCTACATTCAAATCACCGCAGTACACCACAGGCTTCTTTTCATTTAATGCCAATAGATATTTCTTCAGCTTATCTTCCCATTCTAAGCGAAACTTCAATCTTGCCAAATCCCTCTGTGAATTAGGAGTATAAACATTTACTAAGTAAAAGTTTGCATACTCGAGGGTAATGATCCTTCCTTCTTGTTCACTTTCTTCGGGAGAAAAGCCATAGGAAATCGTCAATGGTTCATATTTTGTAAATACAGCTGTTCCGGAATAACCTTTCTTTTCGGCGTAGTTCCAATATTGAAAGGATCCTGGTAAATCGACTTCAATCTGGCCCTCTTGTAATTTCGTTTCTTGTATACAAAAAATATCTGCGTCTATATCATGAAAATACTCCCAAAAGCCTTTTTTCACACATGCTCTTAGACCGTTGACATTCCAACTTACTAGTTTCATTTACAAACTCCATTCTAATGAAATCTTTACCTAATATTTTATTATTCTATCATACATATTGGCGGATTTGTATATCAGGTGCTCGAAATCATCAATATTCTTAATTCATATGTCTCCTTTAAGCAAAAATACGCAAAATACTATTTTTCAACCTGCTATTAAATTTTGTAAAAAAATGTCGATAAAAAGTGAGATAGCGTAGTAGCCTGACATCAAATAAAAATTTCATGTCTATACATGAAACGATTCTTTTATTATTTGATAGGGCAAAAATGATGGTAGATAGGTGATTTGTATGGATAAAACTTCATTAATTGGTATTATTTTTGGAATTATTGCAGTCGGTGTAGGGATGGTTTTAAAAGGTGTCGATATTGTCGCTTTAAACAATCCTGCCGCATTTTTAATAATATTGTTAGGTACAATAGCTTCTGTTACAATTGCTTTTCCAATAAGAGAATTAAAAACTATCCCCAAGTTATTTAAAATCCTTTTTACTGAACAAAAGAGCGTAAAGATGACCGAAGTAATCAAATTGTTTTCGGAATGGTCACAAATCGCTCGGAAGGAAGGCATACTTATATTAGAAAAAAAACTGGAAGAAATTGGTGACCCTTTTTTAAAAAATGGTATGAGTATGGCTATTGACGGGAAGACGCCCGATTATATTCGTGACGTTTTATTGGAAGAAATTGATGCCATGGAGGAACGTCATGCTGTCGGGGCGCAAATTTTTTCTCAAGCAGGAACATATGCACCAACACTTGGGGTTCTTGGTGCGGTTGTTGGATTAATTGCCGCTCTTGGAGATATGAATGATACAGAAAAATTGGGACAAGCCATTAGTGCTGCCTTTATTGCCACTTTACTCGGTATTTTCACTGGGTATATACTATGGAACCCGTTTGCTAATAAATTGCGTCGAAAATCAAAGTTGGAAGTTCGTATGAAACTGTTGATGATTGAGGGAATTCTTTCCATTCTTGAGGGAGAAACACCGAAAGAAATTGAGCAGAAACTTTCATCCTTTTTACCGACTGATGAGCGGCAAATTTTTTTAGAAGACGGGGGATCGAAGAATGAAAAGGCGTAAAAAGGAAAAAAGCGAAAAAGAATTCAACGAAACTTGGTTGTTACCATACTCGGATTTAATGACTTTATTACTTGCCTTATTTATTGTATTATTTGCAAGCAGTGCGATAGATGCACAAAAATTTCAATCCCTGTCAAATGTATTTAATGAAATTTTCTCAGGAGGGACCGGAATTGTTGACTATGAAAGTGTTGAACTAAAGAATGGTAAAGAGCTAGCAAATGAAACGAAGGAAGAAGAACAGACCCAAGTTCCAATAGATGAAAAAAGTACTTTAACTGCTATTCAAAAGCGAGTCAATCAGTACATTTCTGAAAAAGGGATGACCGGTCAGCTGAAAACTTCATTAACGAGTGAGGGGCTCCTTGTTACAATAAAAGACAGTGTTTTATTTGACTCAGGAAGTGCTGATGTGCGTGAAGAAGATATTGCCGTCGCAAAGGAAATCAGCGACTTGCTCGTCATTGACCCGCCACACAACGTCATTATTAGTGGGCATACGGACAATGTTCCAATTCAGAATTCGAGTTTTTCATCAAACTGGGAGCTTAGTGTCATGCGTGCTGTCAATTTTATGAAAATTATCTTAGAAAACGAAAAGCTTAATCCAAGTATGTTTAGTGCGAAAGGATTTGGGGAGTTTCAACCGATTGCTTCCAATGACACCGAGGAAGGAAAGGCAAAAAATCGTCGCGTTGAAGTACTTATCTTACCAAATGGAAAAATCGAGCAAAACTAAAGACTATGATCTTTCCATTTGGTTTTGTGTGATAAACCGGAAAAAGGAAAAGGCGTCCCCTTCAAATAGTGTGCAAACTTGAAACTTCAAGATAAACTTGAATAATAGAAAAACCCCTGATGTATAGGGATTTTTGTTAAAGCATTCTAAACTACATCGGGGATTTCTAGTTTATTTATTTTATAGTTTTAGTGCAAGAACCTTGGCAGTGATGTTATAACCGTGAAAGAGCTATTTGCGCTCTATTTCACAAGAAAAGTCTTTTTTCTAGTTTTTCTTTGTCCTTTTCCCATGATTTTTTTCCTTTCTATTAAAACGTAAGCCCATTCTAGAAATGCATATAAATCTACAGCACCTCTTGTTAAAATTGAAATATCAATCAAAAAAGGAGGTGCTTTTCATATGCCAGAACAAAAATTAACAATTGTTCCCATAACATTACATTCTGATACAAAGAATATTTCGATCACAATAAAATAGACTTGATGCTTTAAATATACTCAAAATATGGGAGACATAATAGGGTAAAGAGATTAACCATAACATTAAACTGTTACAAAACAAATTATCTTGGCTAGAATAATCTATCAAAAGGGATGATGCAGTCTTAGGATTTGTTCAGATTGGTGTTTCTTCTTGAAAATATAAAGAGCTTAGTGTAGAGCACCAAGCACTTTGAGCAAAGTCAATCCTTACTTATTTTTTTGGAACAAATAGATTTACCATAAAATTAAATGACAACAACGCAAGAATTAAAACACTTATACCTAGAGATGTGGATCCCGGTACAAATAAAATCATAAACAGCATAAAAAGTAGCAAGTAAATATTTGCATCATCCAATACATACATAAAGGAGTTCATAAATTTACTTTTCATCACGTACGGTCAACCTCCTTTTATAAAAAAATTTACAAGCAACCAAATTGATTAAATACAAGTATATTTTTTCAATAAATTACGAATTTGTCAACGCTGGATTAGCTCATCTTAGCTTATCATAAAGTTAAGTTGACAGTTTCTTTATATTTTTTGAAGTGATAATCGAAATACTCTTGGAAGTCCTGGAAATTTCGGGCATTTCTCTTGTCCCACGATCTTAATTCACTATCGCTAAAGTGGGGCTTATTGAGTGCCATTGGTTTATAAGTTTTAAACACTTTTTCTTGTCTTTCACTAACATCAAGTCCCCGATGTAGTGTAGAACGCACTAAAGAAAGTGCCTATACATCGGGGGTTTTACTATCGCTCAGGTTGAACTTGCGTTTAAAGATTTTTTGAAATAACAAAAAAACTTCAATGGGTGGAGGAAATCAATATCCTCCACTCATTGTTCACCACTAAATAGAAAAATGTTTATTTTCGACCAAAATCAGCTTTGTTCTCTCCCCAAAGTTTCGTCTCCCATTTAATGATTGGATTTGCATAGGAATGTGTTTGCAACCATTGTTCTCCGCGTTTGATTAAATTCCATACTTGTTCTGTTTCCTTGGTTAACGGTAAATTTGTATTCGCTTTTTTCATTTTTACCCAGTTGATGGCAATTTGCGAATCAGAATAAATCGGAATGGACAAATTTTTCTTTTGTAAAAATCCGAGGGCGTGCACAATGGCCAGAAATTCACCGATATTATTTGTTCCTATGATTGGTCCAAAGTGAAATAATGTTTGACCGGTTTTTAGACAAACCCCTTTATATTCCATTGGACCAGGATTGCCGCTGCATGCCGCATCGACGGCGATACTGTCTTCAATATAATCATGGTGATGGTAATTGTTCGTTGGTAAACTTGCCTTAGCTTTCCTGTCACTTTTTATGTTTTGCCCGTAATATGCTTGCCAGCCACTTTGAAAAGCAATTTCTGCCTCTTCCATTGATGGGAAGGATTTATATTTCGCACCTGGAACCCCTTGAACATTTCGTTTACAGTCATCCCATGAAGTGAAAATACCTGTGTTGACACCTTTCCATACGACATAATATTTTTTCGTAGCCATAACTCCCCCAATAATTTTCGTAAAAGACTCTGTTAAATAGGTGTATCGACTTGCTACGCAAACAATTTGCAGCGGTTAACAGAGCCTTTTTTTGAAAATATGTTTTTTCATTTAGTGATGGTGATGTCCGCCTTTTGTCGGATTGGTAATGACAAATCCTTCTTCAGGAATATAAAAATATTGAATCCAGACACCATCTAACCAATCATTTCTTTTATCAAGTAAAATATCAATATCTTTGTCCGTTTTAACGATTTCATCATGCTCCGTTGGGGTATCAAAAGTTATTCCATAATGAACATGATCACCGTGTTCATGAGTCACATAAACACGAATCATTTTCCCTTGTGCTTCTTCGGACTCCAATTGTTTCTTTAATACTTTTGCCGCATTCCGGTTAATTTTACATTTCATATGTAAACACTCCTTTATTGATTATGTTTTTGGATACGTGGTATTATCTAATTTTACAAGGGAAGCTGCGAATCCAGTACTTCGCTTTCTTCTGTTGCAAGAGATTGAAATGTTCTTTACCTATCCAAATGTACACACGTACGTGACTATTTAAACATAATGACAAAAAAGATACAATGGTTAATACTCGAAAAATAACGCTTAACATATCGTATTTGTCGTTTAAGAAACATCATTTATACAAATCTTTTCGTGAAATCTTAAAAACTTTTTAGGTACTCAACTTTCCCCTCAATTCTCTTGTTCATAAACAATTGATAAGAAATGACGTAAAATATTAGCTGTCAAGCCCCAAATCACATAGTCCTTATAAAAATAAAAATATTCAACAATTTCCCGAGTTTTCCACGCATAGTTTTTCCCGCCCGGTATGAGATGATATGGAAAGTCTTCGCCAAGTTGGACTTGAAAGGTTAGACGATGTTCTTCCGGTTTCATGTCTCTTAAATATTCGATCGGTACGGTAAAGATTTCCTTTACCTCACCAGGATTTGGTTTTATTTTCTCCATATCATCATCAATCAAGCCTACATAAGGATAAATGATTCTTCCATCCATTGACTGAACAAAAAAGTCTAATGGATAAACACATGAAATCGAATCTTTTTCAATGCCAAGTTCTTCAGCCGTTTCACGAATTGCCGTATCTTGTGGAGTAGAGTCATTTTTTTCAACCCCTCCACCCGGAAAGCAAATTTCTCCAGGCTGTCTTTTCAACTGGAGTGATCGTACTTCAAATAATAGGTGAATTTGTCCATCTATTTGGATAAGTGGGACTAAAATCCCGTACGCTCGGTAATGCTCTTTTCCTAACATTGCTGCATGATGATTTTGAATCTTTGCAAATATTTGTTTTAAATCCATATTTAAAATTTCCCCTTCCTATTTCCTATGTCTCCCCTTCCCACTTTCATAAAGCTAATCCTGAGTATGATTCCTATTTTTATACTTTTGAAAAAAACCGATTGCCATTGTACACCACATGCCGCTGATAAAATAACCAGCGAGAACATCACTCGGGTAATGCACACCCAAATAAATTCGGCTAATACCAATCATGAAAATAAATAATGCGCTAAAAATAAGTAACAGTATGCGAGCAAAACGTGTTGAAATATGACGCCAGAAAAGAAAAGCCAACATCGTATATACAGAAAAAGCTATCATGGCATGTCCGCTTGGAAAACTGTAACCGCCTATTTCTATCAACCGGTGAATATCCGGTCTTACCCGTTCAAAATATTCCTTTAATAACCGGTTGATTACTAGTGTACCGGCAATGACAACCGTAAACAAAACCAGTTCACTGCGATGATGAAAAACAAAGTACATGAATAAAGAAATTATTAGAAAAAGGAGGGTGACGATAGGAAATGAACCGATTTTAGTAAAAAATAACATAATTGAAGTTAACAACGGTGATTCAAACCCTTGAACAAAATGAATAATCGTTAAATCAAATTTTTCAATCTTCCCGGTTTGTACAAACAGTGTCACGAGAGTAAAACTTAAGAGAAAAATAAGCATAATGATACTTAGTCGATATGGATATTTTTTCCCATTCATAAAGAAGCTCCTGCATGTTTTTTCTAAATTACCCTTATCATATCGCAAAAGAAAAAAGGTTGCCAGTCATACAAACCTTTTTGGCAACCTTTTTCCCTATAACAGTATTAGAAATCAATAGTCGGTCTTTTCGCTAAGGAACACAAATCCATGTGGGAAGACCAACATCTTACCCGCCCGTACGAATCGGACATATAAGGTTCGCCCGTCCCCCCCTATCTTCTCCGTTGACTACGATTTGGCAGAGGGTTGTTGGATAAATTGTTTACCCGACATGTTCCATTGCCATGCCTTGTTGAATCTGATACATTTGATAATACTTCCCTTTCTGCTCCATCAATTGTTCGTGATTCCCTTTTTCAACGATCATACCGCGATCAAGAACTAAAATTTGATCAGCGTTTTTAATTGTTGAAAGGCGATGAGCAATGATGAATGTCGTCCGACCTTGTTTTAACACTTCCATTGCTTGTTGAATAATGCTTTCCGTTTCTGTATCGATATTCGAAGTCGCTTCATCCAAAATCAAGATTGCCGGATTGAAAGCAAGAGCACGGGCAAAAGAGATTAATTGGCGCTGCCCGGATGATAGCGTACTCCCTTTTTCGAGGACCGGTTCATCCAAGCCGTGTTCCAATTGATTAAAAACAAAATCGGCACCAACAGCTCGTAATGCGGCTTCTGCGTCGTCCCTCGTAATTTTTGGATCATTCATACTAATATTTGAAAAAATTGTTCCCGTAAATAAAAACGGTTCTTGTAATACAATGGCCATATGCTCACGGATCGTTTGTTTCGGGAAATCGATAATATTTTTTCCATCGATCAAAATCTCCCCACGACTTGGGTCGTAAAATCGAAACAATAAATTCATAATCGAACTTTTCCCGGAACCGGTATGACCGACAAATGCAACAGTTTCACCATGTCTCGCTTGGAAATGAATATCCTTTAACACATATTCTTTTTCTTTATAAGCAAAGTACACATGATTAAACTGGACATTCCCTTGATAGCGAGGCATTTTTTTATTACTAACCGGGGTCCCCTTTTCGTCCAATAAGCGGAAGACTCGTTCACCTGCAACTAATGATGATTCTAAATTACTAAATTGGTTAACAATATTATTGATCGGATTGAAAAGCCGGTTAATATAGTCTACATAGGCATACAATACACCAACCGTCAAATTCGAACGAGTTGACATCGCATCCCCACCAAAATACCAGATAAAGGCGACGAAGACAATAGCTTTTATAGTTCCAACTAAATTCCCTGAAGATAACGAGTTTAATATCAATAGTTTATTTTGATATCGAAAATAAGTTTGATTCAAAGTCTCAAATTCATCCCGGGTCGCATCTTCCCGATTAAATGCTTGGATAATTGGCATCCCTTTTATCGATTCATTAATCATCGCATTAATCTCGCTAATTTTCGAACGAATCACATGATTATATCTTGCTGCATACTTCCTATAAATCAGCATCCAAACGGCCACAACGGGGATAATAAGTGTAAAAATAAGAGCAAGTTTTGCATCAAGAATAAACATAGCAATGAAGATCCCAATCATTTGCACAATACCGGTAAAAAAGTTCGACAAAACAGCAACATACAAATCACGGATCGCTTCCGTATCGTTTGTAATTCGGGCGACTATTTTTCCGGTTGGTAAGTTATCAAAATACGAAATTGGCAATGTTTGAATCTTCCGGAATAATTCGTTCCGCATTTTTTCAATGATTCGATTCGCCGCTTTTTGTAAAAAATAATATTGACCATAATTGAATATTCCGGCAATGACGAATAAACCAAAGTATAGGATGATCAGCTTGATAATTGTCGGGATATCGGGTTGACTTGCCATGATATGATCATCAATAATCATTTTCGCAACAAACGGACTAAGCACTTCTGCTATTACGGCAATCGTTAACATAAAAAGTGCAGTAAAAATGATCTTTTTAAAGTACATGGCATATTGAAATAAACGTCTGCCAACCATTACATGTTCACCTCCCCGACAATCGATTTTATTTGTTGAAGGTCAAATTGTTCTTTATACCATCCGCCTTTATTCAGTAATTCTTCATGGGTACCTTCCTCGATGATTTTTCCTTCATCCAAAACAATGATCCAGTGCGCATGTTCTACAGCGGAAAGGCGGTGCGTCGCAATAATGGTCGTTTTTCTGGCACGCTCTTTTCGCAAATTTTGAATAATTTTCGCTTCCGTCTTCCCGTCAACAGCAGAAAGCGCGTCATCTAGAATAAGAATTTCCGGATTTTTAATTAGCGCCCGGGCAATGGATATCCTCTGCTTCTGGCCCCCGGATAAGGCGACACCTTTTTCCCCAACAAGCGTATTTAATCCTTCCGGCAACATGGTTAAATCTTTCGTGAAATCTGCCACTTCAATCGCCGTCATCATTTCCGATTCAGTTGCTTGCTGGTTGCCAAATAAAATATTTTCTTTGATTGATCTTGAGAACAAAAAGGTATCTTGTGGAACATAACCGATCCAATTCCGAATATCTTGTTTTTTCTGCAATTCAATAGGAACGCCGGATATTTGCAATCTACCTTTCCCAAGAGGATATTCACGCAAAATTTGTTTAATAACGGTGGTCTTTCCGCTACCGGTTTTTCCGACAATCCCAATCGTCTCCCCTTGACGGATATGGAGCGAAAGGTTTTTTAAAATATTTTCACTCGATGATGGATAATGAAAGCTAACATGTTCGAATGTTATATCGGATAAATTTTCTACTGTAGCCGGTTTGTTAGGATCCGGAACATCTTCTTGATAATCAAGTGTTTCTTGAACTCGATCCAAAGATGCATTCCCGCGCTGCATAACATTAATCAATTCCCCGATTGCATACATTGGCCATGTCAACATTCCAAGATAAACATTAAATGAAACGAGCTCGCCAAGTGTAATTTGTTGATGCATAACCAAATAGGCTCCAAAAGATAAACTAATACAATAGCTTAACCCGGTAGCTATCCGTGAAATTGGAAAGAAGAAAGCATCGATTTTCTCAACAATAAGATTTTTCCGGTAAACATCATTTGTCATTTTTTCAAATCGTTTTTCCTCTGCCCTTTCTTGGCTGTAAGCACGGATGACACGGACACCTGACACAGATTCAAGGACGCGATCATTCATTTCACCAAATGCATCTTGAGCAATGGTATAGTGATGATGAATTTTATCTCCTAAAATTTTCATTGCGATTGCCAAAAACGGTAATGGAATGATACTAACCAATGTGAGCTTCCACGAAACCAAAAATCCCATTGTAAAAAGAATCGTCAACATATAAAGCGTCGAATCGACTAATGTCAAAATACCGAATCCAGCTGTAACAGAAACGGATCGCAAATCATTTGTTGCTCGTGCCATCAAGTCACCAGTTCGATTCTTTTCATAAAACGTTGGTGACATCTTAAGAAAATGATTCATCAGTTTGGAACGTAATATCTTTTCAACGACAAAAGCCCCACCAAATAAATTATATTGCCATTTATAACTTATCAAATAATTTAATATGGCCAGTCCGGTTAAAGAAACAATATAAAACGTTAATTTTTCATTAGTCATGTCGCCTAGAAATATATCATCAACTACTGAACCAATCATCATCGGTGGAATCACTTCAATAAAGTTGGCAATAATCAGTAAAATAATGGCGACAAAATACCTTTTCCAATATTCTTTAAAAAACCATTTTAATTTCACTAAGACACTAAACAATGTTTGTCAACTCCTCAACTGTTGTAAAGTTTCACTATCCGCTTTTAAGATCTAAATATTTCATCATGATTAATGTTTTAGTTATCATACACATAATACATCTCCCCTATCTAAACTTTTTTTAAATGAATACGCCTTGAGAGATTGAAAATTGGAATTCCTTGCGAAGTTGGCAAAACTTTTTCGTCTATCTCTATGTTTCGATCAAGGAGTAAATCATCCAAAAGCTATTTATGTGAACAGTTTCCTGTTACACCCAAGTTTTTCCACTTTTTCCGATAAAAAGGGCACCCTACGCCCTTAGTACGGTTGCACGGTGCCCGAATTAAGAAAAGACGCATTCTTTACAAACCTGCGTCTTTTTATCATCAATATATTTCAAAAATTTTTCATGCATAGTGAAAATGATTTTTGAAAAAAGAGCAGGCTATGATCATATATAATTGGTTTATTTTAACAAAATATCTTCTGTTCATCATGACCATAACCCCCTTTTACTTTTTGATTTTTTTAACCTTATTGAATCATAACATTATAGCCAATTTAATGTCAACTACCGTTTGAAAATTATCGGTATGAAAAAGATGTTAAAGAAAACTCGGTGACTGCCGAGCCTTCAGACGAAGGCAGAGCCGCAAGAGCACTTATACTTAATTCTTAAAATTTCCAACTACGTCGAATTCGCTTCTTTGCTGGAAATTTATACATTCTTAACGTATAAAAAAGCAATTGGTAACTTACCAATTGCTTTTTTCCGGTCGTCTGTTTTTTTAGTATCTGCGATCATCTATTTATTATTTCAATGTAACGATTGTACGACCTTTCATTTCTCCGTTTAATATCTTCTTACAAACATCCGGTAATTGTTCTAATGTAATTTCATTGGTCGTTGACTCCAATAACTGATTCGGTTTCATTTCCCCAGCTAAACGCTCCCAAATCGCTAGTCTTATTTCCATCGGACAAAAGACAGAATCAATACCGAGAAGATTGACACCTCTTATAATAAATGGGAATACAGTGCTTGTGAAATTATTTCCTCCTGTCAAACCACTTACTGCTACAGACCCACCATATCGAATGGATGCGAGGATGACCGGTAAATAGCTACCTGCAACTGGATCAACGCAAGCGGCCCATCTTTGTTTCAGAAGAGAACGGTTTTTCGGATTTGTAAGTTCTTCCGGATTTATTATTTCTGAGGCACCCATTTGCCGTAAATAATCATGTTCCTTTACTTTTCTTGAGCTGGCAGTCACCTGATAGCCTAATTTGCTTAACATGGATATAGCACAGCTACCAACACCACCTGTAGCACCAGTTACAAGCACCGGACCTTTTTCATTTGTTAATCCATTTTCTTCAAGATGATGGATAGAGAGCGCAGCTGTAAAACCGGCTGTCCCGATTGCCATCGCTTCTTTTAAAGTAAGTCCGTTTGGAAGCGGGACAATCCAATCCCCTGGAACCCGGGCCACTTCACTGTACCCACCAAAATGATTAACGCCTAAATCATAGCCAGTAATAATGACTTCATCTCCAGGTTTATAACGGGGATCTTGTGATTCACGAACAATTCCTGCCAGATCGATACCGGGAACAACGGGATAATTACGAACAACACCGCCATTTGGAATGGTTGCTAACCCATCCTTATAATTCACACTCGAATAATGAACATCAATAACAACATCACCATCAGGAAGATCATTCAGTGTCAAGTCCTGAATCAATAGCTTTGTTTCGTTGTTCAATTTATCAACTACCAATGCTTTGAAATATTCCATTTTCCCTTCACACCTTTCAATATCTACCTTACTATTCTATCAAATATTATATTGTGAAATCATGAACTTTTTAACAATTTCATTTACTCTTTTATCGATATGATTTCTGATTCCAGTTCATGTATCTTTCTAGAAAGTTCATCCGTTTTTTTTAATAGCTCATCTTTACCTTTTACAGAGATTGTCATCGGTTCTCCTATTAAGATATATATTCTTTTCCTTTTTAACACCTCTTTAAAATTCGTTGGACCCGTATAGGCACAAGGGACAATCGGGACTTTTGCTAAATTTGCGATCGTTACCGCCCCCCTCTTAATTGGCGCATGATCACTTCTTGTTCCACTCGGAAAAATACCAACAATTTTTCCTTCTTTCAATAATTTTACAGGTATTTTTATACTGCTTGTCCCGGGATTTTTTCTGTCAACCGGAAAGGCGTTTAAAGACCTTAAAAATTTGGCAATTAGTTTTCTATTAAATAATTCCTTCTTAGCCATAAAATGAATTTGTCGCGGTAATAACGCTACTCCTAATCCGACAATATCCATCCAGCCGATATGATTACAAGCAATAATAAAACCAGTATCTTTCGGAAAATTTTCGAGGTTTTTTACCTTTATTTTTGAAAAAACCTTTAAGATAAACACGGCAATTTTTCCTAAAAAAGAATACACAAGTGCCCACTCCTTATAAAGAACAAATAACTATTATTCATTATAATATAAACATAGAATAACAAAATATTTTTTCTTTATGAAGAGGAAATAGGTAAATGGAAGGATACATGTTAGCTTTATTTTTATACTTTCTTATCTTTACAAAAAAACAGCGAGTTTTTTCCTCGCTGTACAACCTATCTATTAATCTCATTACCTAGCTGATTCAATGTTTAATATAGTAAACAAGATCTGTTTTTCAATTCAAATTATTTAACCGTCGCTGTTGTTTCCACCGCTTTGGCAATGGCTTGTTCCAAATCATGAATGATATCATCGACATGTTCAAGACCAATGGATAAGCGGATTAATTCCGGAGTTGTCCCGGATAACGCTAATTCTTCATCACTTAACTGGGAATGAGTGGTCGATGCCGGATGAATAATCAGTGACTTCGCATCCCCGACATTAGCTACATGTGAGAATAATTGAACATGATCGATAACCTTTCTACCTGCTTCTCTTCCGCCCTTAATACCGAATACGATCATCGAACCGGCACCATGTCTTAAATATTTTTTTGCTAGCTCATAGGATGGATGATCTGCCAAACCAGGATATGAAACCCATTCCACCGATGGATGATCTTTCAAATATTGCGCTACTTTTAATGCATTCTCGTTATGTCTTTCAATCCGAAGATGTAATGTTTCAAGACCAAGTAAAAAATAAAATGCATTTTGCGGACTCAGACAAGCACCGGTATCGCGCAGTAATTGTACACGCAGCTTTGTAGCAAAAGCAACATTTCCTAAATCTGCATATTTCAATCCGTGATATCCTGGATCCGGCTCATTGAAACTGGTCATTCGTTCATTCGTCCAGTTAAAATTTCCTCCATCAACAACGATACCGCCTATGGAAGTTCCGTGGCCACCAATCCATTTTGTTGCAGAGTGAACAACGACGTGTGCTCCCCATTCAATTGGTTTTGCATTATAAGGAGCAAATGTGTTATCAATAATGAGCGGAATACCTAGTTCGTCGGCAATTTTTGCTACTGCTTCAACATCAAATACTTGGAGACTTGGATTTCCGATTATTTCACCAAAAAAGGCTTTCGTTTTTGGCGTAACAGCTTTACGGAAATTTTCCGGGTCACGAGCATCAACAAATTTAACAGTAATGCCAAATTTCTTTATTGTATGGGCAAATAAGTTGAACGTACCACCGTATAAATTACTATCAGCAACAATTTCATCCCCACTCTCGGCAACATTTAAAACAGCATATGTAATCGCTGCAGATCCCGAAGCGGTTGCAACGGCAGCTGTACCGCCTTCAAGAGCCGCTACCCGTTTTTCAAAAACATCAACAGTCGGATTCATAATTCTCGTGTAAATATTCCCCGGTTCATTTAGGCTAAATAAATTTGCCGCATGTTCCGCATCACGAAACACATAAGATGTCGTTTGGTAAATCGGAACAGCCCGTGAACCGGTCGTCGGGTCTGCTTCTTGACCTCCATGTAATAAAATCGTTTCATCTTTAAACTCTTTCGTCATAAACAATTCCCCCAAAAAGTTTTGTAACAATAATCAAGTGAGCCTTTGCTAACATATTCTATATAGAGAGAATTGAAGAGGTACAAAAAATAAAAACCCCTTCAATAAGAAGAGGTTCGAAATTCATCCCTCCTCTTATCTCTCAGATTTACATTCTGACCTGTAGGAATTGGCACCTTTTCAAACCATGTTTGAAGGTTGCCGGGTTTCATTGGGCCTATTCCCTCCACCTCTCTTGATAAGAGTTTGTACTCACATGTTTAAATTATTGTTAAAATGATTATACGGAATTGTTTTTATTTCGTCAATTATTTTTTATGGAAAAATTTACAAAATGCCCGCTTTCAGTCTTTTTCTACATACGGATCTTTTTCATACGGTGGAAGGTCGCCGAAAGTTGTCATGATCCCTTCTGCATCAAGGTCTTCCTCATATTTTTCATGTTGTCGGTTCGGATAAACGGTAATATTTTTCCCATACATATCAACACCAACAAAGTTTTCATAATCCTCAACATACCCAACATTTTCTTCCGGTTCGATATTCACATCGTTATAATGTTGTTGCTGCTCATTGAAATCTGAAGGTGTATCACTCGTTCCCCAACTCGCCACCTCTTGCCAAGCATCTTCTGCATCAAAGCTTAAGCCTTCATCATTCGAATCGTCAAAATCAAATTTTCCGTACGGCGGCATTAAAACTCCTTCTTCCACTGGTCTCTGGTCCGAGATGACTTGATCCGGACTATGTTTTTTGCAATAAGTTGTTGTCGGTAATGCTTCTAATCGTTCCATAGGAATTGCTTCACCACAAACTTCACAAATTCCATATGTACCATTTTCGATTGCCTTTAATGCCTTTTCAATATTTTCCAAATGAATACTCTCATGTTCATTTAGAGCTAAATCTTTTCCGCGTTCAAATAATTCCGTTCCTTCATCTGCGGGATGATTATCATAACTCGATAATTCACCAGTAGATTCATGAACATGTCCTTTATTCATACCAAATTGGTCATTTTCCTTAAATCGTTTTTCAACATCCGCTTTTTCATCCATTAATATTGAACGGAAGGTATCAAGTTGTTGTTGTGTTAACATTTTTTAATTCCTCCCATCTGTTTCGTTTAGTATTTGTCAAAATTTAAAAATCATGTTTGCTAAATTAAGGAGTATTTACCGACTTGTTTTAATGAATTGATTCGAATTGTTTTCTAGTGGCCTAGCATTAGACTTGAGATTACTTTTCATAACATTCATCCATAATCTTACTCGAATAGATGAAAACTTATCACAAACACTAAATTTGTAAGAAGTGAAAGAGCTTCTTCAAACCGGACAAAGGGGGGCTAGTATTGAAAAGAAAGTGGATGCGCAATATGAATCTCAACAGAATGACTTCCTTAATGAAAAAAAGAAAAAATAACCGAAACATGCTCTTGTTATCATTAGTTGGTATCAGTCTTGCCGGTGGAGCTACTGCCTTTGGAATGAAACGGGGGAAAAAAGGTTCAATCCAACAGATGATGAAAAAGGCCTCACAAAAAATAGAACAGTTTACACCAAATATGTTAAATACAACCCAATCTTAACAGCAAAAAGAAAGGAAACAGAACTGATTCTGTTTCCTTTCTTTCGTTATTGTTTATTCTGTTCTTCATTATCTTTCAGATCCGTTTCAACATTCATCGTGTTCGGTATATGACCATACCCGTTAATGTAAGTACCCCAATAATCCATTACTCCCTTATCCGTTGCCTCATCACGATTCGTTTCATAACTTTTGAATTTTTCATCAGCTTCCGGGAACTGTTCACTACCAAATTCGGTGTCATGAGTGGCATCGTTTGTATTATCTGTTGAAGTATTCCTTTTTTCTTGAATAGCCTTACCGTTATTGTTACCTTTAGGCAGAATCTCTTCAGCAAATTCGGAATCTGCATTTGTCATTGAACGGTTATTCGTCGTTTTAGGGTAACTTTCTTCAGCCATTTCTGATTGATAACTTGGTCTTGCTTGAGAATTTGTTATCCGGTCATGTGTTGAATCCTTATCATTGATAACATTATTTACAACATATTGGTGGAAAAAGGCTTCACCTATGGCAATCAATCCAGCTGAAAGGAAGCTGGCGATTCCCATGCGGATCGGTTCATCAATAATCTGAGCACCAATCATCCAAGCTCCTACATATGCTATTCCGAAATCTGTAATCGTCGCTGCCGTGTTTCCAAATCTTGGTAATATAAGCATATCACCAATTAAATAAGAAACAATAGTAAGGATGAAGCTTATTGTCAAAATATCACCGAAAGACACGCCGTATAAAAATCCAAATACGACGGCCAACATTGCCGTGGTCATTACAAATTTTATAACAAGTGAACGTAAATGTTCCATAATATCCTCCTTTTCCATTTGATACGTTCACTTTTTAGATTGGGTTATTTTTTCAATTTTATACTTCGAGTTCATTCATCCCAGCAATTTCCCTAGAAAACTTTCCTTGGTAATTACCTTTGTCGAATCAGGATTTTTACTGAAGATTATATTATTTGATTCAGTAAGATGGTTTTTTGAGAATAAATCATTGTTTATTTTCCAATTAATGATACAATTCTTTTATAATTAAAATACATAGCAATTCACTGGAGTTGATCAAATGAACAATAAGATAGAAAAGGCAACTTTTGCCGGAGGGTGTTTCTGGTGTATGGTAAAACCTTTTGACCAATGGGAAGGTGTTATAAGTGTTAAATCCGGTTACTCAGGGGGACATGTTGAAAATCCGACTTATGAACAAGTAAAAACCGGAACGACAGGCCATTATGAAGTCGTCCAGATTACATATGACCCAACCATCATCCGTTATGAGACGATTATTAAAATATATTGGCAGCAAATTGACCCGACCGACCCGGAAGGTCAGTTTCATGACCGTGGCAGTCAGTATCGAACAGCGATTTTTTATCATACGGAAGAACAAAAAAGAATTGCAGAAGCCACAAAAAAAGAATTGGAACAAAGTGGTCTCTTTTCAAAGCCAATTGTCACAAAAATTTTACCGGCCGCACCGTTTTATCCTGCGGAAGAGTATCATCAAGATTTTTATAAAAAAAGCCCGAAGGAATACGTGGAAGATCGTCAAAAATCCGGGCGGGATGAATTCATTAAAGAACACTGGAATAACATTTAATCCAATCTAAAACAGGGAAATACATTAAGTGATTCCCTGTTTTTTACTTTTCTCATCATTTTTTGTACGTACCATGTTTACACTTAATCGTCTCTTGTATATGGTAAAAAATCTTTTTTTCAAACATCTTTACGCAAAAATCTCTCTCCATTCAGCTTTTTTGGCGAGCATCTTTCGGGCAATTTCTTTGGCACCTTCCAAGTTATGACTGGCCGCCCAGCCGCATTGCACTTCATTACAAGCCGGAACTTCTCTTGCATTTACCACATCTTGTAAAGTTTTCTCCAATAATTGAAGAAACGCCTCATAATCACCGTCATTAATGATCGACACATAAAAACCCGTTTGACACCCCATTGGACTGACATCGAAAATTGTGTGATGATGGTTACGAATATGCTCAGCCATTAAATGTTCTAGAGAATGAAGCGCCGGCATTTCCATATGCTCTTTATTCGGTTGGCAGAAACGAACATCGTATTTATATATTTTATCCCCATTTGCCCCTTCACTAACACTGGCTAAACGGACATATGGCGCTTTAACTTTGGTATGATCCAAATTAAAACTTTCTACATTCATTTTTTTCACTTCCATGACAGCCACCTCCGAAATTTATTTCTTACTTTATAAGTATTATATTTTTCCAGCAAGTTGTCAAAGTAAAAAGAACGCAAACGATTGGTATTGACAAAAGATGTAGAAAAGTAGAAATCAAATTTTTTTTTACTTTCCGATTAGCTAAAAAAATCCGAGATTCAAAATGGTGATATCCCGGTTTTTCGTATTATCATTCAAAATCGGTTGATGTGACCAGGTGAATACCATCATTATCCACTAGTCTACGATAGGTCTGTTCAGTTTCATCTTCAAATCCAGGGATAGAACTCATACCATCTTCTAATAAATAAATCTTTGCCGGATCATCTTTTACACTTTTTAAATATTCAACAAGCTGAATGACCGACTCCAATACGCAGTGAGATTTTGCTTCCCCGCCAATAACAATTTGATCATACTGTCTCATTGATTCCAATAGGCGAATATCCTCTTTCATATTTTTGCTATATTCAGGGCGGAAAATACCATACATTTCTGTTGCCGGATAAAGCCCTTTTACCATTCGGATTACATTTGTCTGGCGCACAACTGAGTGAAAATAGATCATATTTGCGAATTGTCCTTCAAGTGCTGCTCCAAATGTTCCTTCTATACAATGATACGGCCAAATACATAATTGCTTTTTCCCGGATTTTTCAAGATTGATCACATATTCAACGCTTTCCTTTTTTTCATAGATAGGAATCCATTTTTCGTTTTCGACATCTTGGCTTGTAATAATTGTCAATGGTTGTGGATGATTTCCAGCTTGATCTTCCCACCAGCACGGATGGAAAATTTGCATCGGCTGATGTGTATCTAATGAAACAGCAATGTCTGTGATTTTATGTAAATGACGATAAATAAAGTTTGTTATATTTCGAACGTCTTTATGGGCACCAGGTACACCAAGTGCACCATTTTCCATAAAATCATTTTGAAGATCAATCCCTAAAAATAAAATCTTTTTCTTATCGTTTTTTGCTGGTATCGTTTTCTCCGCTTGTGCCATCATTAATATATCATGCAAGTTATTTTCATTCTTGCTGCCGATTTTGTTCACATTCACAATTTGTTCAAAAGCTGTTTTTAACACAACGAGAACCCTCCTTTTTGTTCACTTCCAGTCTTATTTTATCATATAAAAGCTGGTTCACCTATTGATTACTCAGCCTTTGCCCTATTCTCCTTCAGTAAATCACGAATCTCCGCCAATAATTGTTCTTCCTTACTTACATTTTCCTCTTTTTCATTTTCTTCATTTCTTTTACGGATATCCCGAATTTTGTTAAACAATTTCACAACGAGAAATAAAGAAAAACCAATAATTAAAAAATCGACAACCGATTGGATAAAAAGACCGTAATGAATATTTTTATAAACTAATTTTTCAAAACTAGTCTTTCCAATAATCAATGCAAAAATAGGCATGATGATGTCATTTACTAGTGAGGAAACAATTTTATTAAAAGCCGTACCGATCAGTACCCCGACGGCTAAATCAATTACGTTTCCCTTCATGGCAAATTCTTTAAATTCCTTCCACATTTATGGTCAACCTCCCTTGATTTTGTCACAATTGACTTTTGTAATTTTTTACTTTATATCAATAGAGACAAAAAATTTGTACATTCCAAATAAGAAATGTAAATAAAATGGGCTCTTGGTGTTAACCATATTAAACTATAATATAGTGTATTTCAATTGCAACACTTATCCACATACTCTGGTGACGTTTTGTAAACAATACATTTGGCAAATAATAATACGGAATAGTTTTATAAGAAAAATGAGGGAGTTAAAAATGCGGAAAATTATTTTATTTTGTTGGCGTTTACTTGATCCGTTCTACTTTCAGCTCACCCGGTTAACCTATATCGATTATCGAAAGAACATTTTTCGGGTTCGTATTACCCGTTACCATGGACATCCAGTCGTATTGGCAGATGGTACCCATATCAAAAAAAATGATTTATTGCTGAAAATACATTTTCATAATGCCCGTTTATTATCTGAACTCAGTCATATTCAAAATGAATTTCAGAAGGGTAAAACTTTTTATCATTTGGTCAAGGATTCCCTTCCTGGTATCGCCGACTTTCTGATCAAACATCCAAAACAACATCAAATAAAAGGACTCATCGGAGTAACCTATTTAAACTTTCGCTCCAATCGATTAGGTTTTGAAATCTACCCAGTCAAAAGTAAAATCTATAAATTAATAAAAATGAGTATATTTTTGCCAATTAACATACTAGCTTCAGCACCTGGTTCCCACAGCAAACCGACCTATGTACCGGTTTACTTCTTCATGTCAAAGAATGTCCTATTTGAACGTTACGCAAATTTTTTTGAAAAAAATTATATTTTTGAAGAAAATGGACTTACGAAAGGAGATGGAATCACTTGAACAAAATTCTTTTTCTCCCCTTTTTACAAATTCCATCCGGCCATCACCAAGCAGCAGATGCGTTAATAGCACAATTTGAATCGATGCCTGATGTACAATGCGAAAAAATCGATCTTTTCTCTTACAGTTACGGCCGGATTGAGCAAATAATCTCCCGGTTTTATTTAAAGTGGATTCATCACTTTCCTACTAGTTACAGTACCTTATATAAAAGCATTGTTGTCAAAGATAGAGAAAAAGACATCTATTTATATGAATTACTTTTTGAAAAGCAGTTGGAACATTTATTGGATGAAAAGCGACCTGATTGTGTCATTTGTACCCATGCTCTGCCTTCCCGCATATTATCAAAATTAAAACAGGAAGGAAAATTTGATAAACCAGTTCTGAATGTATATACTGATTTTTTCATTCATAAAGGATGGGGGACAAAGAATATTGACATCCACTTTGTTTCTACCTATCGGATGAAAAACTATTTATTGGACATGGGAATCAAACATGAACAAATTTATGTGACCGGGATTCCGCTTCATCCTTTACTGCAAAAAAAGCCGCTTATTCCGGAGCCACCTAAAAAACGGATTTACGTTCTTGTTTCAGGTGGTAGTATGGGTACAGGTAACATACATGATTTAATCAAATATCTCCCTTTTCGAAAAGAATTGCAATTTTTCGTTTTATGCGGAAAAAATAAGACATTATATCAGCAATTAATCAAATTAAACCGTTCTCACCTGATTCCAATTCCTTTTATTCACTCCCGAAAGATCATGGACTGTATTTATAATTTTGCCGACCTTATTGTTACAAAACCTGGTGGTGTAACCATCACCGAATGTTTTCATAAACAAATCCCCATTTTTATCTATGATCATTTACCGGGACAAGAAGAATTTAATTTTGAAGAATTACAAATTCAAAAATTGGTTTATGATGCGACAGGATGGAAAAAGAAGAATCACCTTGACGATTTAATTATGAGTTTTGTTGAATCACCAAAATTAATTAGTGGGTACTATGAAAATGTATACCGCTATGAAAGTAATAAAGATCCAGTGGACGCTTTGCAACTAATTATCGAACACCTATAGTCAAAACCTAGCTTACTGGAATAAATTTTTCAGTGAAGAAAAATATTAGACAAGACTTATCTTCATGAAGCATATGCTATACAAGACAAGCTAAAAGGGGGAAATTTGATGAGTCATTTTTCAGCCATACATGCAAACCGCATTGGAAAAATTTTCTTAATCGGAATATTTATCATATCTGCATTTATCTGGTACTCTTTCCAAGCAAAAATGATATCAGCAAAAGAAACGACTAATGAGGACATCCGAGAAATTCATATGGTAACCGGCGAATTTACCACAACAACATCCGACGGGAAAGAAATCGAAGCTTATCGGTTCGATCCAGGTACAATTTTTTTAAAAAAAGGTGAAAAAGCACTGCTAAAAATTTATGGTATCAGTGGAAATGAACATCCTTTTATCATTGAGGGAACGGATATCCAAGGAACGGTAGAAAAAGGAAAAGAGACGGTGGTCCCGCTTCAATTTGAAAATGAAGGAACATATCGCTTAGTATGTATCAGTCATCTTGATTACACAAAGAACGGACCGATGATTGCTTATATTGTTGTCCATTAAATATAATTCATAAACTTTGTTGGTTTTTATACAGAAACCGTGTAGATAATAACAAAGAAAAAAGCTGTTCAAATGGTTCAAGGACAAAAAACTCAGTCTTTTGTTTTGACCAATTGAAAACAGCTTTTTTATATTTTAAAAAAGAAGTGGATTTTTCCGGACGAGGCTTTGATACACTAAACACACCTTTTTACTTAAGATTTATTTAATCTTTTTCTTTTTGCTCGACAACATAATGATCAACCGTGCCTTCCATATAATTGTCGGTTGCTTGTTCATGGGTTATGCTTAAACCTTCAGTCAACTGATCTTTATGTTCCATCCCGCGCATACTTGGATCGTAGTACTTACCCGCCAATTTACTCGATTCCCTATAATCCATCACTTCACCCCTTTCCAATGTTAGTTTGTGTATTAATTAAAAATTCATTCTGTCATGACAACAATGTTAACCAATACAGTTAGTAAGTTTTTAATAAAATTTATATCCGGCTGCCAATAATCACCCCAACCAAAGCAAATATGAAACCAAAAATAATACTTATCATTAAATACGTAATCATGCCTTTCGTTTTATCTGATTCTTGTAATTCGATTAATTCAACAATAAATGTTGAAAAAGTTGTGAATGCACCAAGAAACCCAATACCGAAAAGTGAATAGATATATTGGTCCGTATCAAGACCAATAATCAAGCCTAATAGAAAAGAACCGAAAATATTAACAAATAATGTTCCATAAGGTAAAAAGCCAAATTTACTATTCCATTTTCTACTAATATAATATCGACTTATTGCCCCAAAAAAACCACCAACGGCTATTAATATTACTTCCATATTTTTTTCCTACCTATTCTAAACTATTTCATTTTTACTCCATCTTCTTCCCATTTTCATGCCAAGATAAGCGAAACTTAAGCCGAGAATAATTGATAAGAATAAATAAATGATTGCGATTGTATCGTTTGCATCGAAAATGAGTTGGACAACTTCATTATTAAATGTTGAAAAGGTGGTAAACGATCCAATTACACCGGTTGTTAACGCCGTATACATTTTCCTTTGGCGAAATTCTTTTTCCAAAAAGTAACTTGATAAAAGGCCAAGCAGGAAAGAACCAATTAAATTTACAAGAAACGTGGGAAGGGGGAAATGATGATAAGTAATGTTAACTGTTAAAACAGACACAGCATATCTCAACAAACTACCAATTACCCCGCCCAAACCAACATAAATCCACATAATTTCACCTCAAATAAAGAACAATTAATTTGTTATCAGTCTACTCATAACCTTCCCTAAAACACTTGTTATATCTCCGGCAACAATCGATCTTTCATTTTGTTCTTTTATAAGTTCATCAGCACACAAACCATGTAGATAGACAGCATTGGCAATTGCACTCGCTATGTCGCTTTCGCTACAAATGAGCCCGAGTATCATTCCGGTTAAGGTATCGCCAGAACCTCCTTTTGCTAAAGCAGGATTTCCTGTCCGATTGATAAGTCCAGTGCCATTTGGGAAGGCAATGACCGTATTTGCTCCTTTTAAGACAACAATCAAATTGTTTTGAAGGGCAAATTGACTACTTATTTCTAATCGATTCGCTTCGATTTCTTTTACACTTAATCCGGTGAGACGACTAAATTCGCCCGGATGTGGTGTAATAATGACAGGGGCTTTTCTTGAAGGAAATTCTCGTTTTCCTAACGCACCTGCATCGATTACGAGCGGTATATCTTTTTCCCATACATTTTCCAACACTTGATCAATTAATTTTTTATCTATCAAACCGGGGCCGATTGCCACCGCTCTGATTCCGTCAGGAAAAGGCCCATCAGCCAATTTATTTAATCCATCGTGTAAATAAGTCGCTTCGGGAAGGCGTGTTGCAATGATACTTGCTGCATAAGATGTTGTTGCAATCATCAATTTCCCGATACCTATTTTCATCGCTCCTAAACCGGCAAGCATAGCACTTCCGGGCATTTCATCAGTCCCTGCCACTAATAAACCGGTTCCAAATGTTCCTTTATGTGAATTCGTTCCCCGCTTTTTCATCGTCTGCTTCACATCTTTTTCCGACCAGATTTTCCATTTTGCATCATGTGGTAAGCCAATATCAATCGTTTCCGCATGTCCGAAATATGTACTAGATGGCAGGAGAAAGGTAGAAGGTTTGAAGCCGTGTAACGAAAATGTATAATCAGCGTGAAAGGCAATATCTGCTTCACCACGTTCGGCTAAAACCCCTGTTGGTAAATCAATGGCAATTTTTAACGCATGTTGCTGATTACACCATTTGAGTAGATCCTGATATGATTGATTTAACGGAAGCCGGGTTCCAACACCGAGAAGGGCATCGATGATGACATCATATGGACCATCACCAATACTTATTGACCAATAAAAACCTAAACTTTTATAATACCGAAAATGTTCGCTTGCTGAATCAGACTTTGGTTCACCAAATGGAAAAACAAGATCAACTTTATATCCTGACTGGTTTAAATATCTGGCAAGAACAATACCATCACCGCCATTATTACCACGACCGCTTAATATTAAGATCCTGCTATTTTTATTTAGGAATTCTCTAATTCGGAAAAACAAGCTTCTTCCCGCCGTTTCCATCAAGGCAGTGCCAGGTAATCCGTTTTGTGCAGCTGTGTTATCTGCATTCCTTATTTCAACCTCTTTATAGATGAACAATGTAGATCCCTCCTATATTGTCTTCATAAAGGCCCTTTCTTCACAGTTTTTTGTATCATAAACATTATTATAAGAAAAGCGCGAGTCGCGCCCGCACTTCATGAAGCTTTGCGACGAGCTGAACATCCACTTCCTCGAATAGGCTTTAGCGCAGTAGCACTTTAAAGGGAAGTTAGTTTCTCAGTCGCTGGCGCTCAGAACTAGACACGAAACTCGTCCCAAGTTTTTTACTTGTATTTTTATACTTTCTTATTCAATCATAAAAAATAAAAATCCCTGAGAAAATCAGGAATTTCAATCATTTACATCAACAAAATAATCCTTATAGTACCCGCCTATTCTTCCAGAGTTATCAACAACAAAATAAAATTCTTCTGTTTCATTTTTAACATCATACAATTTTTCTTCTGTCAACATATGATTCACCATATATTTTTTTGCATTGGTATGTACACATTTTACTTTTTTCAATGCTTTCCGTTCTGTCCAATCCTTATGAATCATCTCTATCACCCTTTCCACTTCATTATAGGAGTGATTACTCGTTAAATCAATAGCAATAAAAAGAAAAGAATCACTGAATTTCTCAGCGATCCTAGGATAAATAATTTAATTTATACCAATTAAATCTTTTTTTAATTCTTCATTCATCATTTGCGTCGTCCATTTTACGGTCTCTTTTTTGACAACTTCCACATTTTTCACTATACCAAGGGAACTTACGGCAAACTTGACGCCGGCGCATAGCCTTTTTTGTTGAATGATATCATCTGTTGTAAAAGTTAACGAGATACGGGCACTTCCATCTTCAGTTACTTCCACATCATATACTAACCCTAAATCAACGATATTTGCTCCGATTTCCGGATCAAATACATACTTCAATTCTTTATATATTCTATCCTTGATATTCATCAGGATTCCCTCCAATATTTGTTCTACCTATATTATAAAAAATACTCATGTTCTTTGATTTTCTCTTTTTAACAATATTGTGACAAGATGAGATGCGGTTTTCCTGTAAATATGGTTTTCATTTTTAAAACGTGTCAATGCTTAAATTTAGGATTCGGAAGCTTGTCTGAAAACAATTTGACAAACAATCGAATTCATCTTTATTCGCTAAAAATCTCCATCATTTTTACTTGTTTTACCATCTTTTTTTATTTGCTTTCTACAAATAATATAGTCAATACATCTTTCAGAAATGGAGAATAAGAATGGAATATACCGGTAACCTTTGGGAAAAATACATTTCCGAGGAAGAACGTCAAAAAAAGAAGAAAGAAAAAAAGTTGGAAGATAAACGGTGGGCAGTTGTATCCATTGCCTCTATACCACTAGTAATGACATTAGGCAATTCTATGTTAATTCCTGTTCTCCCAACGATGGAAAAAGAACTTGATATTACACCGTTCCAATCCAGTTTGATCATCACTGTCTATTCGGTCGTCGCCATCATATTTATCCCAATTGCCGGATATTTATCAGACCGTTGGGGCAGGAAAAAAGTGATTATTCCCTGCCTTCTGTTAGCGGCAATCGGTGGGGTCATTTCCGCGTTTACAGCTTGGCAATTACAAAATGCTTATTGGCTTATCTTGATCGGGAGAACTTTACAAGGGATTGGTGCAGCAGGAGCTTTCCCGATTGTTCTTCCACTTATTGGCGATATGTTTCATTCAGAAGATAAGGTCAGTTCTTCCCTTGGGATTATTGAAACGGCAAATACATTAGGGAAAGTATTAAGTCCAATCCTCGGGGCTTTATTTGCTAGTGTAATTTGGTTTTTACCTTTTTTAGCCATACCCGTTTTTTGTACAATTTCCGTTTTAATGATGGCGTTTTTAGTGAAAAGTCCAAAAGTAGTGAAAGGAAGTAACTTAAAGGAATTTTTACGGAAAACGAAAAAAATATATAAACATAATCGTCGCTGGCTAAAATCCATCTTTTTAATAGGTGGTATTTTAATGTTCATTTTATTTGGTGTTCTTTTTTACCTCTCTTCCGTACTGGAATCAAAATACGGGGTTGGCAATATTAAAAAGGGATTTATTTTAGCCATTCCGTTAGGTGCTCTTTGTATTGCCTCCTATATTGCCGGAAAAGCCATTAAAGAAAATAAATCTTTGATGAAATGGGTTACCTTTATTGGACTCATTTTATTAGCCATTAGTACACTAGTCTTAAGCCTTTTTGAAAGTCTTTGGCTGCTTATTGGTTTATTTGTCATTGGTGGAATCGGTATAGGCATAGGTTTACCTTGTCTTGATTCCCTCATTACGTCAGGAATCGAGGAGGATTTTCGTGGGACTATTTCATCCATTTATAGTTCTATGCGTTTTATTGGTGTTGCCCTTGGTCCACCGATTATTGCCCTATTAATGAAGAAATCGAATTTATTCATATTCTATCTATTAGGTGGTTTAGCCGTATTATGTGCCCTTGTATGTTTGTTTGGAATAAAACCAAACAAACCTGACGTAAGTTAATCGTGTAGTGATCAGAAAAAGCTGATCACAACTACCATTAATAAGAAAAGCGTGAGTCGCGCCCTATTCGCGACGTACAAACGGCATCCCCGCAATGAGAACAGATTTGCTTCCTCGAATAAGCATCGCACGAAGAAAAATGCGTCTAGCATTTTTCGAGGAAAAGGAAACACGGCGAGGGACGAGCCGATGTTGACTTATCGTAGTGGAGGGGAGCTAGTTTCTCAGTCGCTGGCGCTTGGAGCTAGACACGAAAACTAATCCAAAGTTATTTACTTGTATTTTTATACTTTCTTATCTTTTAAAGAAAACTCAGGCGTCCGAGCCTTTGGACAACCAAAGAGCCGTCGTTCAGCGAAAAAACATTTTCGCTTGCGAGGTAATACTACCGAAGTCTCGCTAGTTCACCGAAAAAATATAAAATTTTTTGGCTGCGATGTATTCTCGCGAAGCTTTCCTTGTGCACTTATGCGTTAGTAAGTAGAAATTGAAAAATTTATACTTTTCTATTAGCTAAAAAAAGAAGCTTATCCACAAGGTGACTGAACCACCCAGCATGCGGGTCTTGTTTCTGTGAATCCAATGGAGGCAAGACACCGCATGCCGGGTCAGTTCCTTTACTTGGAGAGCTTTTTTGTGTTTATTTCCGAGAAGTTGGGCATGTTCGCTTTGGTTCTGAGTAGTAGGGCATTCATTAAGAATAGAGTGTCCGTATTTTTGTCCTAAACAGACCTTTTGATGAATATGATAGTACAAGCAATACCTTTATGGAGGTCGTGACAGATGGCAATCTTTTTCAGTTACATCCTTTTAGGTCTTTCCCTCGCTGCTCCCATTGGACCGATTAATGCAGCACAACTTGACCGCGGCATCAAGCATGGGTTTTTTCATTCATGGTTTGTCGGACTTGGTGCCATGATGGCGGATGCTTTATTTATGTTACTGATATTTTTTGGTATCGTACATTTTCTGGAAATCCCGTTTATGCAGACTTTTCTATGGCTGTTTGGCTTTTTTGTCCTTATTTATACTGGGGTTGAAAGTTTAATTCAATCGGCCAATATTGACACAAGAAATGAACGAAATAATGAATCCTTAATAAGATCCTTTTTAACCGGCTTTTTTATGTCATTATTAAATCCGTTATCCATATTATTTTGGTTAGGTATATACGGATCTGTTTTAACAACGACTATAAAGCAATATGGACAAGAACAATTGCTTCTCTATAGTTCCGCTATTTTCATCGGACTTTTTATTTGGGATATAACAATGGCAGGGGTTTCAAGTACATTCAAAAAATACTTTGCAACAAAATTTTTAAAATTGCTTTCAATCATCTCTAGCTTATTCCTAATCGGCTTCGGTATTTATTTTGGTTATCAAGGTATAAAAGGACTACTTTTTTAAACAGAAGTGTGAAATTACGTTAATTTTGGCAATTTCTTACACTTACAATGTCAGGTTCTCGTTAATAGAACCCGGCATTTATTCTATACATTTCAAATATTTTCCAGTCTATCAAATAGTCCTGTCTGTTTTGTTCGTTGCTCCCCTTCTTTCGCACCTTTAAAACGGCGATTCATGATGACAGTCACAATACCAATAGCAAAAAGAAAGCCGATACTGATATAAAACCCTGGTCTACTCGAATGATAAACGAGAGATCCGGTCACAGCTAATAATATCAGTACTGTGGCAATGAGTCGTTTAATCTGATCAAAACCAGTCAAACTTAGTAATTTTTTCCCTGAGTACAAAATAAAAATCCAGTTATAAAGCAACATTAATCCTGCTGCCGTTGTAATATATTCATAAACGGCATTTGGCAACAATAACCCTAAGACGATGGAGGCAATTAGCCCCCCTGTCGTTAATACTAAAGCAGGAAAAGGAACTTTTAATTTGCCTTTCTTACTTAATTTCTTTGGAGCATAGCCTTCTTTTGATAATGAAATCAATAATGTTGTAACTGCATAAAGAGAAGCAGACATTGTCGAAAAACCAGCAACGACTAAAATAGCGGTAAATAAATGGGGAATAAATGCTAAATGAAATCCATCCAGAGCAACGACGAACGGGCTATCATCCATCGTAAATTTTGATAAATGAACTAAAATGACCGACATTCCGATTGAAACAAGGTAGATGGTGGTTAGTAATACAAGCATAACTTTCCCTGACTTAGGTGCATCTTTTGCATTTGCTAATCTTGTTGCATAGATGCTCATTATTTCAATTCCACCAAATGCATAAAAGGAAAATAGAAGTGCTGCCCAGACTCCTTTCAATCCAGTTGGTAAAAATGTCGTTAATGAATGGGGAAAATACGTTTGACTTTCACTTCGGTCTAATATGCCGAACAAGCCAAGGATGGCAAGGATAATAAACATGACGATGGCAGATAATTTGACAATGGCAAACAAGTTTCCAAGCATTTCAAACCATTTAACCCCAACCAATACCACAATGATACCTAATACAGTATAAATACTGGCGAAAATCCAAATTGGAACTTCTGGGAACCAAAATTTTGTAAAAATGGAAATACCCGTAAGCTGACTGCCCATGATTAACATTTCCGAACTCCAATACACCCATCCACTGGCAAAACCTGCCCAATTTCCGAACGCTTTTTTTGAATAATAACTAAAAGAACCGGACTGGGGATCATCTGCTGTCATTCGGCTCAACACATCATAAACTATAAATGTCCCGATTGCCGCTAATAAAAACGTGACCAATACGGCAGGTCCAGCAGCTTTAATGGCAATATTTGATCCGAGAAAAAAACCGGTGCCAATGATAAAACCAGTTCCCAAAATGGACAATTGCCACCATTTTAATTTCTTTTCTTCTTTATTCATTCAGATCATCCCCAAATTCAGAGTTTAAGATGTTTGTTATTGTTCCCCTATCGTTCTCTATTAACTCTTCATGGTTTTCAGGAAAGTTTTACTAATTCGTTTAAATGGTTAAGTTAAAACAAATAGGAAACGATAATATTGTAAATTAAAGCTATGATTTAGGAGGTTAATGTATGGGTATTTTAAGCGGAAACCCCAAAAATGAACCATTACATTATGGGGAAGTATTCGGTATATGGTCATTTTTATTTACATCACAAGCATGTGTTGCAGCCTATCAGACGATGTTAAACCATGCTGGTGACGATGATCTTAAGGAATTAATTCATGAAGTAATCACCTCAAGTCAAGAAGAAATGAAAGAAGTGACAGATTTGTTAAAAGAAAATGGTGTCGGTCTGCCACCATCGCCACCTGCAAGACCGGTTGCAGATTTAGAAGATATTCCTGCAGGCGCAAGATTTATGGATAATGAAATTGCGGCAAAAATATCCGCTGACATAGCGGCAGGATTAATCACCTGCAGTACATTAATGGGACAATCCATTCGGGAAGATATTGCCTTGTTATTTGGGAAATTTCACGGAAAAAAAGCGGTTCTTAGCGGCAAATTTTTGCGACTGAATAAAGAAAAAGGTTGGTTAGTTCCACCACCGTTACATTTACAACCAAAAGAGGATTAAACCATTAGCAGTATTTAATCTTAATTCGATTGGAAAACAAAGGGGCTGTCCCTAGTGATGGACAACCCCTAATTATTTGATCAAGATTTCATTAATTTACATTGAAGTGAACAAGATTATATTTTTTGAACATTTACTGCTTGAGGTCCTCTTTGACCTTCTTCAATATCAAATGAAACGCTTTGTCCTTCTTCCAATGTTTTGAAACCTTCTCCTTGGATGGCAGAATAATGTACAAATACATCGTTGCCGTCCTCTTGTTGAATAAAACCGAATCCTTTTTCAGCATTAAACCATTTTACTTTACCAGTTGCCATGTAGATCCTCCTAAAAAATAAATGTGGGTATTGTACCCATACATTACTAGTATAAATAAAAAATTAAATTCTAAACGTTCTTTTTGCAAAAAACGAGAGAAATTAGTGGAAGAAATTCCAAAAAGTAAAAATGGTGATGAACCATTTCGTCCATCACCAAAGATTTACTATAGTTTTACAACGTTAGCAGCTTGTGGTCCACGGTTACCTTCAACGATATCAAAAGAAACAGATTGTCCTTCTTCTAAAGTTTTGAATCCTTCACCTTGAATAGCTGAATAATGTACGAATACATCATTTCCGCCTTCTACTTCGATGAATCCGAAACCTTTTTCTGTGTTAAACCATTTTACTTTTCCTTGATTCATGTTAATCCTCCTAAAAATAAAAACATTTTTACATACTTCTTATATAATGAAAAAAGTCGCAAACCTACATGTAGGACAACTTAAATCGCCTACATCATATGGTGTTGCGACTTTAAATCCCAAAAAAATATAAAGAACTATGTATCACACTTATTAATATAAAGGAATTAGCTGAAAATGTCAACTCAAATATGAGGGATTCAGCCATGAAGTGTAAATTTTAGGATATTCTCGGTATGATAGGGAATTTAAATTATCCACAGAAGGAATTTTTTTCCAATTAGTATTTCTTTTTTATGTGAATAAGTCTCCTATAATTCAAGAGTTTATATTAGTTTGTTCAGATTGTACATCGAGTTTAGAGGACAGTATTAAAAGTCTCTCTGTTAATGTAGAATTAAAAAAATTATTATTCAGATTAAAACTCATAAAGTTTTATTTAGAGATAACTTCATCGTTTTCAATCCTCGTCCCTGTTATTTTAATAAAAATATAAGTTATTATTATTACTAAAATAGTAGCACTCAAAGTTATAACCAAGTGACTTGCTAAAGCCATGGCTAAAATATTACCACAGATTACAACGAATATAATTCCTGTAACAATAGTTGCTAATGTAGAATTTAAATGAATTCCAGCTACACTTGATAGAAGTATTATCGAAATAGTAAGTATTACTCCTGCTAATGAAATTGTCATAAATTGAGGCAAATGCCTATATACCAATTCTGATGTTAATAGTATTGGTGAAAATGTTTCTGATATTAAGTAAAAAGCATTAGATAAAGTTATCCCTAGAAATTGGAATAAAAAAAATGTACCACAAAATGAAGTGACTTTAGTATAGAATAATTGGGAGCGTCCAACAGGGTATAGATATAGCCTTGTTTTGTTTTCACCAATATAATTTGTAACTAGAAAACGGTTAATTACTACTGTTCCATAAACAACAAGAATACACATACAAATGGTAGTTGCTAAACCTGATAGGGTTGTGTAATTTCTAAGAACACTATTTTCATCAGTATTATCAAATCGACCGATAATAGTGAAAAAGTAAAGTGACAGTAGCTGTGTAAGGAAAGCATATATAAATATCATAATTCTATATTTTTTAAGTCGTGACACTTCATATTCATAACTTTTTCTCATTGTTACGATTCTCTCCCTTTTAGAATCTGATAATACTCTCGAAGACCTCCTGGGTATTCTTTAATTATGTCATTAATAGACTTTTTCTCATGCGTTTCCCCTTTTTTCATAAATACAACACTTGAAGCAAAGTCTTCAAGTTCTGATAAAGAATGGCTTGCAATAAGTATACATTTATCTTTTCTACTCAAATTAGTTAGAACCCTTTTTATTATGTTTATACCATCCATATCAAGACCATTAAAAGGTTCATCTAATATGAGAATATTGGGACTGTGAGAGAGGGCAATTGCCAGTTGAAGACGTTGCTTCATCCCAAATGATAATTTTCCGATTTTTGTTGTAATAGGAACTTCTAATTCGAGTATCTTTAATGAATCACTGTATGATTTAGTCTTTTCTATTTGAAGGTAATTAAAATGTTCATTAAATAACTCTGAAATTGTCATATTATAAATACTATCAGGAATTGTAAAAACTGTTCCGATTTCTTTTAAAATTTTTGGACGTGATGATTTTGAAAGTAATGTATTATTTATAGTTATAGAGCCTTGATCCGGGCATATTAAACCTAATATACACTTTAGTAATGTAGTTTTACCAACTCCGTTAGGCCCAATTAGTGCACAAATTTCACCTCCAGAAATATCAAATGTAGCTGACTTTATAATTTTCTTACCTGTTACTTCCTTTTGGATATTTTGAATTTCAATCCGTTTCATATTAACTAGCCCCTCCTCGACAGTGCAATTAGGGAAATTGTAAATCCAACAATAGTCCATAAAATTGTTACAAATAAATCGATTAAAGCGAATGTACCAAAATTAAATAATGAAGATCTTAATAAATCAGTTGTTGGTACAAATGGGAGAAATTGATAAATATAAGTTGTCCATTCAGGTAACCTATCAATTGGATAGGTTATTGGGGAAAAAAGTAAACCTCCAATCATAATTAATTGGGTTGCTAGTGCCATAGCATTTGGAGGTAATGAATAAGCAATAGCAAAGCCAATGCAAATCATAGTTGTTTGAGCTATTAAGATGATTAGGATACTTAATGGAGTTATATTCAGACTTATATCAAAACGAACTATAGCTGCAAGGCATCCCATAAAAACTCCTGGCAATGAAGCAATACACCAAATAATAATATCAGCAAGTATTATCGCACTACGTGGTACTGGCAATGTCCTTTGATATGCAAATAAACCATCTTGTTTTGATGTACTAGCAATCTGTGGTGCTAATACACAACCAACAGCGATAATCCCAAGTGTAATTGAACCAGAAGACAAATATATAGCTGAAGTCTCATTAATTTCTGGAATTAGCAAAGCTAGGCCATACACAATAGCTAAAGCAAATGCTGCCTGTATAATCGTAAAAGTCGGTAATAAATATTTATGTCTAATTAGACTCCATCGAATTAAACCCCAGAGTTTTTTTAAGTTAAGTTTTAACCCAGTTACGTCATTATTACTCTTTATCTCCATCTGCTAATCCCCCATACGTTGCATCTAATGATGCAGATGTAAGTCTGTAATTGACGATCTTTCTTTGATTAATAAGTTCTAGTAACCAATTAATCGCACTCGGTATTTGTTGATATGAAAGTGTAAAGATGATTTGCATCTCTTCCTCTATATATCTAGTTTCAATAGAAGGTGGTAAATCAGGTAAGGAATTCCAATTATTTAATACAACAGAAAGAGTATTTGCAGCAAATTGTTTGTTTAATCCTCCAGTTTTCTCATCTCGTATTAGGTGACCGTGCTCGAATAAAAGATAACGATCAGCATACTGTTCTACTTCTAATAAATTATGAGTAACAACAATAACTATATGTCCATTTTTAGCTAGTTTTTTCATATAATTCCATACTAATTTACGTCTTACTGGATCAACATCATTAGTTGGTTCATCAAGCAAAATGATAGGGGGAGGACAAACAACTGCCATTGCAAAAGAAGCTAAACGTTGTAACCCACCTGAAAGCTTCTCACCCGGTCTATTAGCCCACTTATCAATTCTTAATTCATTTAATATTTCTTCGACATATGCTTTTTTATTTCTTCCAGAAATTCCTCGAATATGCAAAACTGCTTCTATCGATTGACGAAGAGTGACTCCGGATAATGGAGCATGAAATTGTGGCATCATGGATACAAGGTTTCTAGCATGTCTTGTATTTTTAACAAAAGAATTTCCTTGAAAAACGATGTCACCATTATCAGGTTTTACAATTCCAATGATTTGATTCAACAAAGTAGTTTTACCAGCACCATTATGACCAATAATAGCCACGACTTCATTTGGATAAATAGTAGTTGATATATCGCAATTTGCTTTCACGCTTCCTTGTTTAAAAGACTTAGTAATTGAATTAATTATCAAACTATCTGTGTAGTGTTTACTTTTTTTCATTTTTTACATCACCAAATTTTCTGTAATTATTTAATGTGTCTCTTTCTATTAGCAGTGTTTAATGGGACATAGAAACAGTTGCTTTAACTGTATAACAATTAAAACGAAGGCAAGCTAATTGATAACCAAAAGATTGTGAAAAGAATATATGCATAAATTCATGAATAAAGATGTTAAAAATGAATTTATTATTATATATAGTAAATTAACTAATAGTGGTACTGAATCATTAATAAATTAAACTTCTTTCTGGAATACACTGGCTTAGGGAAAAAATTCAGTAGTAAATTTATTTATTTTGAATATCTTTATTAGTAGAAAGGTAGGGTATAAATATATTCTTAATTCCTACTAATTTTCTACCTATTAAAACTATATAGTATATGCAGAAAAAGGTAAATACTTTCGAATGTTTTTTTGAGGGATTTTAAAAAATTATACAGTTTACCTTAAATTCTGGATTTTTTTATCCTCAATCAATGGATAGTCGCAAATAATCGGATGCTTACAGGCAGCCCACCACCCACCTACAATATTTGTAAACTCGAAAATCTTGCAGGTGAGGGGCTCACTGATAATGTCGGGGCCATTGTTATTAGAACGGTTTAATCACACCACACGCAAGTCGTTTTCCTGAGTCACCTGCCGGTTGCGTCCGAAAGTCATCAGGGTTTTCATGAATGATCATTGTTTTCCCAATCACATCACGGACACGAAATTTGTCCGTAAATACATTCATGCGTGTGTACCCTTTGTTCGAAAATATAACAGGTAAATCCCCCGCATGATTCCCATGTGGTTGATTGGTTGGGTTCCAGTGACCACCAGCTTCTTGAAACGGTTCAGTCTTCTTTCCCACCGCACAGCTACCTTTCTCATGAATATGAAAACCATGTGGACCAATGGGTGCTTGACCGTTTCCTCGCCTTTGATATGGCGGTAACCCGCTTACCTCAACAAACACATCGGTTCCATTACCCATATCGGTAAATACCACAAAACCATGAATATTCGGTGCTAGTGGTCCCCCTTTTATTTCTGCATAAGCCCTTACTGGTGTTTGACTACCACGGTAATACGATGGCACTGGTTGAACAGGATAACAAAGATAACCAACCTGATACAATACCGTTTCCCCCTTGGATCATTTCTCTCACTATTGTATGTTAGGAAAAGAATCCTGCCACTTTTTATTGGCATCTACCTTCACTAGGCTTTTTTCTTGGCACGGGTAACAGGTTTCCGTTTTTTGACCAGTTTTTCTTTCGTTTCTGGATCTGGTTTTGTTCGATCTATGGAAGCTTGTAGTGCTGCCATTAAGTCCATAACATGATTCGGTTGGTCTTTTGCCTCCGGTGTCACCATTTCTTCCCCTGTCCGTTTCGCTTTAATTAAGTTTAATAATGCTAGTCGATATTCATCTTTATATTTTTCCGGATGAAATTCCGTTGATAATTGATCGATCAAAAGAATAGCCGTGTCCAATTCTTTTTTTGTTATTCGGTTATCAGAAGGGACATTCGGTACATCCTTTGCTTTTCGTACTTCATCCGGATAATAAATGGTTTCCATTACCAATGTGTTTTCATAGACTCGAATGGCTGCAAGTTGCTCTTTAGAACGGATGACAATTTTTGCAATACCAACTTTTTCAGATTCTTGCAACGCCTTTCTTAATAACGAATACGCTTTAAGCCCTCCTTCATTTGGAGACAAATAATAACTACGATTAAAATATATCGGATCAATATCTGTGATTTTCACAAAGTCAATAATCTCAACTGCTTTATCTTCTCTATCTTTTTCAAGGTTTGCAAAATCTTCATCCTCAATAACGATATACTTTCCTTTTGTATACTCATACGCCTTTACAATTTCATCATTCGAAATTTCGATATGACAATTGGGACATACCTTTTGATATTTGATAGGGGTATGACATTTTTTATGCAGACTTCGAAATTTTATATCTTTATCTTCCGTCGCTGCATGCAATTTTACTGGAATATTTACTAATCCAAAACTAATACTCCCTTTCCACATTGTATGCATTTCTGATCATCCCTTTATCTTTGTTTTTATTTAGTGTTCATCATGTGGTTTTTTTCATACAGATGAACTTTTGGTAAATAAGTTATTGTTCTTGTAGATATAATAAGAAAAATAAGGAGCAGAGAGTGTTAGATATTACCTGCTTTTCAACGACTTTTTATAAAGAAAACTTGGCGACTGCCAAGCCTTCAGACAGCCAAAGAGCCGCAAGAGCACTTATACTTAATTCTTAAAATTTCCAACTACGTCGAATTCGCTTCTTTGCAGGAATTTATACATTCTTAACGTATAAAAAAAGGGTGATAGAAAATGAAACCAATGTTGCCTACGCTTTCCTTTGATGTTCCAAAACAAGATAAATGGGTTTATGAAATTAAATATGATGGTTTCCGTGCCATTATAAAAATGAATGAACAAGGAATTGATATAATTAGCCGCAATGGTAAAAGTATGATCAACCAGTTTCCTGAAGCAATCGCTTTTTTTAATCAGTACAAAAACCAATTATTTGATTTTTTCCCTATATTGTTGGACGGCGAATTGACCATTTTGGAAAATGATAGTAAAAGTAATTTTTTCCGTTTACAAACGAGGGGCCGAATGCGCAGTAAACAGAGAATCCTTGAAGCAATGCTGAAAAACACTTCCACTTACCTTGCGTTTGATTTACTTCAATTAAAAGGCCAATGGGTTACAAAAGAGCCTTTTCTAAAACGAAAAGAAAGGCTTTATCAAGTAGTAAAACATTGCGATCTTCCTCTTTCGCCTGACCCGGCCAATCATTGCTTTATCCAGTACCTTCCATTCCATAATGTGTTTGATAAGGTTTGGAAAACGGTCAAACAGAAAGATGGAGAAGGTATCGTTGCAAAACACGTGGAGAGTAAATGGATTGAAGGAAAGAGAACGACACAATGGCTTAAGATCAAAAATTGGAAAAAAGTTCACTGTTTTATTACTGCTTTTGAGAAAAACAACGGATTTTTTCATATTGCTGTTTATGAAAATGAAAAGATTATTCCCATAGGTCTTTTCAAAAATGGATTGAAACATGATGAGACAAATATATTGATTCAAATAATGAAGAAAAATGCTACCGATGAAGACTCTCGCTTCGTGTATGTACAGCCTGCGATTTGTGTAGAAATATTTTATTTACAATTTTATGAGGGAACTTTACGTGAACCGTTTTTTTCTCGATTTCTCTTTCAAACATCACCAGCTGATTGTACCCTTTCCAAGATGAAAGAAATGTTCGAAATGAACAAAATGAAGATTGATAAGAGTATTCCGATAAATATCACCCATCCGGATAAACTACTATGGGAAAAAAATTCAATAACAAAATCAGATTATATTGAATATCTGAAATTTATTTTCCCTTATATGGAACCGTTTTTAAGAAACCGACTACTTACCGTTATCCGCTACCCACACGGGATTTTCGGGGAAGCTTTTTACCAGAAAAACTGTCCGGACTATGCACCAGATTTTGTGGAGACTTGTTTGAACGAAGGAATAAATTATATTTTATGCAATAATTTTGAAACCTTTCTATGGCTCGGCAACCAGTTGGCAATCGAATTTCATACACCATTTTGCACGATTGATAAAAAATTTCCAACAGAAATTGTCATTGATTTAGATCCTCCAACAAAGGAAGATTTTCCGCTCGCGATAGAAGCTGCCCTTTATCTAAAGGAAGATATTATTGACAAGTTGGGACTCCATGCTTTTGTCAAAGTGTCCGGTAATCGGGGAATTCAAGTGTATTTTCCACTATCTGGTAACCAAATCACTTGGAATCAAACTAGGAAGTTCACCGAATTTATCGCCAATTATTTACTTATAAAAAATGACAAGCATTTTACAATTGAACGGTTAAAGAAAAATCGCGGTCATCGGCTGTATATTGATTATATCCAACATGCGGTAGGAAAGACGATTATCTGCCCGTTTTCGGTTCGGGGAAATGCAAGTGCTGGTGTGGCCGCACCGCTGGAATGGGATGAGTTAACCGATGACATCACGCCCGACGGTTTTTCCATAGATGTTGTTATAAAAAGAATAACAGAAAAGGGAAATCCCTTTGCCTCTTTTTTTCAAGTTGACAATGACGACCCACTACAGGAAATGATTCGTTTCATCACAGACAAGTAGGCCAAATGTATAGATCACTATTTACAAGTATTCTTTGCCAAATATTTCGATCCGTTTTTGTTTCGCTCTTTCTTCTATTTTCTCGTATTGTTCAACTTCATCTTCATATGCTTGTAATTTGGTGAAGTCGAGCATAAAATCTCTTGAAAAATCAACCGTTACTTTACCATCAAATTCATAGGTTCCATTGCCAATTAGGTCGATCCATTGTTTGTCGTTGTGCTTATGAACAATGGTCTTGACAAAGCCCCCATTATTGTAGACGATAAGCGGTGTTTCATAGTCATGGAGTCCATTCAATATAGCAACAAGGCTCGAAGCTGACATGGCGGTTCCACAGGCATTCGTAAACCCGACTCCGCGTTCAAATGTATGGACAAAAATTTCACCCTTTTGAATCGGATAAATAAAACTAACATTAACTCCGTCAGGAAAATATTGGTTCTCTTTATTAACCAATAAACTAATCCGCTCTTGTTCCCCTCCAAGAAGAATTTCTCTTGGGACAATGGCAATGAGGTGAGGATTTGGAACAGCAAGAGCAGTAAATGTTAAGGTTTCAGATAAATAGGGTAGTTTTTCATTAATGATCATTGTTTTTTCCGTCTTCATCGGTAATGACGCGGGATCAAACAAGATTGGTGAAATTTCAACTTGATAAAAAGGAAGATCTACTTGTTCAATATATTTTTTTACATATAAATCTGCTTTTAATGTTTCAACCATCACCTCTTCTTTACCAGTTTGTTCAAGAATATATCTTCCAGCAACACGTAAGCCATTGCCGCACATTGAGGCTTTTGTGCCATCCGAATTATATATAGTCATTGTTCCATCTGTCCGTCCGCCGACGGTAACAAATAGAATCCCGTCCGCTCCAATACCGGATTTTCGGTCACATAAAATAAGAGCCAACTTTACCTTTTCTTCATGACTAAGTTGTCTTTGCATATTTTTTTCATCGATTAAGATAAAATCATTTTTAGAACCGTGCACTTTTTTAAAAATACATGTAAACATAATAAAACTCCTTATATTCAATTTCTTTGAGTCTATCTTAACAACAGATTGCTCTTTATTCAAATAGAAAAGGCTGTTTCAATTGTTCTTATGAAACAACCTTGTCAAAATGTTTAACTCAACTTTGCCAACTCCTCTTTTATATATACATCATCCATCGGTCCAAAATATATGGAGTGGATGATCCCGTTCGTATCTATAAAGTAACTGGTTGGTAGTCCATATATTTGATAAAGTTTAATTACTTCACCTCCCGTGTCTAATGGAATTGGAAACGAAAGCCCCAGTTCTTTCACAAATTCTTCTGCCTTTTCTTTTGTTTCTTTTCCGACAGTTGAATTGACAGCAATTATTTCTACATTAGAATCGCGATATTGTTCGTAAACCTTTTCCATTGCAGGCATTTCTTCTCGGCACGGTGGACACCAGGTTGCCCAAAAATTCAAAATCACTTTCTTCCCCGCCAATTCACGCAAACTTATCGTTTCACCCGATAATGTTTGTAATGTAAAGTTCGGTGCTTTTGTCCCAACCTTCAATCCTGAAGCGGTTTCTCCATATACCGCTTGTGCTTGCGATTGACCGTTTACCAATTGTTCATCCTTTTTAACAACATGCTCTTTTTCACCGTTTTGGATAAAAAACTCAATGCCGGCAAGAATAACAAGTACAAGCAAAATTCCGATAAAAAACTTCTTCATCTTATCACCCTTTATCTATACATAAGTAAACACTAATTTACAATTTATCCATGTGTATCCTTTACTAATAACAGTTTTTTATTCAAAATTTAAATTACCTCTCGATCCAGACTAACGCTAACAAAATTGCTGCTCTTTCTGTACTAGTTAGCTTCTCTTGAAAAGTCACAACCGGTGTATTTAGTCGAAAAAGGCTTATCCAATCAAGTGGCAACCATCCTCTTTTGTTTACAGCTAATTGCCTGTACTTATTGTAAAAAACAATTTCCCGGTTCGGCAATCTTTTTATCTTGAATCTATTTTGTGGAAAAATAATTTCACCAATGATATTCTCTTTACCTTTCGGATCGATGCGTACGATAACCTTTCCATCGTTAAAGGTAATTGTAATGGAACGGTCATTTTCCTTCCGAATGTTCATAAACATTACCCGATTGTTTTCAAAATATATCAAATATAGCCCTTTCAACGTATGCTTTCGTTGAATTTTTATATTCGCTATACCGTTCGGCTGAAAAAAATATGTATAAGAAGAGGCCTTTTCAATGAGAAAAACATCAAGTCCACTCTTACCATCATTATATCCTTTTTTTACGTTAAGGCGAACAGATTTTTTAAAATAGTATAAATGAATCATATAATAGAAAATACTTAAAGACAATAATAGAAAACATGCTGCTAATGGTTGATTATGTTCAGCTAAAATTAACAATATGATAATTGAAATCATCGTGAAAAACAGACTAATATTTAAACTTTGATTTCCAAGTTTATAGTAAAATGTTTTCATCGACATATAGCGACCCTTCCCCAAACCAGATTTTCTATAAATTTCACCTTTACTTTTTACTAGTAATAACACTTAGAAAACAGTCTTCTATAATATTCATATGATTACTAGGTGATATTCATGAATTAAATACACCAATTATCCATAATTTATTAATAAAAGATTCGCAAATACTACTTTCCTTTCGTAATAAATTTTTGTATCATAAAATAGATTACAATGTTCCTACACAATTGAAAATTATATGGGAAGGCAAATGGTGCGCCACCGGATTTTCCGGTTCTAGTGGGTTCGATTCCCACCCCGAAATTTTTTAATCCATAAAAATTTCGAGGTGGGTTTTTTTCTATCTAATAAATTGATAGAACTCCCCCTCAATAATCGGAGGGATGAAAATGTTATTAAAAAAGAGAGATTTATCGGACTGCCAAGCATTGTATTCATTGCTAACACATCCGGATGTCTTCCCGTTTATTCGTCATAAACCGAATTCATACGAAGAGTATTTATTTATAACTAAACAAACTATTGAAGCCGAAGAACGTGGTGAAATGATTTCACGCACGATTGTTGATGAATGGGATCGACCTATTGGTACGATAAACTTATATGATATTGAAAATGGTGCAGGTTTCTTAGGAACGTGGCTTGGCAAACTCTACCATGGAAAGGGATATAATATTCTCGCAAAAGAATTGTTTTTTGAAGAATTATTTTTCGTTCAAAATGTGGAAACGGTTCTTTTGCAAATTCGGCTTGAAAATATCCGCTCACAAAAAGCTACAGAAAAAATTCCTTATGTTACTTTTGCCAATCAAAGTCGGCCCTCCGTTTACAAAGCAATTAACGAAAATCCATCAGGTTACCGTTACAATTTATACGAGATAACAAAAGATGCCTTCAGCTTGTATTATAAAAAGAACAATTCACAAGTTCAGGGACCTATCCACCCGTTGGAAGCGTAAATTTGTCATTTTCTGTTTTTAAACGTCCATTGATTGGACGTTTTTATTTACTAATAGGAAAAGTGTGCGATTTGCGCTTTTCTTAAAAGATAAGAAAGTATAAAAATACAAGTAACTAACTTGGGACGAGTTTCGTGTCTAGCTCCGAGCGCCAGCGACTGAGAAACTAGCTCCCCTCCACGCACGATTTGGCAACATCGGCTCGTCCCTCGCCGTGTTTCCTTTTCCTTGAAAAAGCGAATGGCTTTTTCTTCGTGCGATGCCTATTCGAGGAAGCAAATCTGTTCTCATTGCGGGGATGCCGTTTGTACGTCGCAAATAGGGCGCGACTTGCGCTTTTCTTATGACCCACATGAATCGTGTGAATTTCCCAATGGAGTTTTGAATTCTCGTGTCTATTTACTCCAGAACATTTGAGCAAAATCACCAATCGGGTTTTCCAAGCATACTATGTACAGAAGTTTGTATTATACGTTGGAAAGATATGTACAACTAGGTGTCACGAGTCGCCTAAAGGCTCGATAATGGCCTAGTTTTTTATCAAACATGCCATACATATAAACAGAAGAGGTGTTTTGGATGTGGCCATGGAGTTTCTTCGGATCAAACAAAGCTAATTTTGACCCTTTTCAATATTTTAATGAGGGAGAGTTCCAAAAAATGCTTGATCAATGGATGAATCAAGCTTTCCCTAGCTTTATCCAGTCGATGATGAAGAATGGAAATACTTTTCATCAAAATGATACGGCTGAGGACAACGAGAGCCGAGAAACTTCACAAGTGAAAGAAAATATATTTGAAACACATGATGATATCTTTATACGAATACCGATTCAAGATGAAAAACAAATTGATCGATTAAAGATATATTACAGTTTGAATAAATGTGTGATCGACGGATTAAACGAGAACAATAGCCCTTACACGATTATCCTTCCGGCAACTGTCAAGAAAAAAGGAGCAAAAGCAATTTACCGCGATCAAATATTAGAAATTCGAATACCAAAAAGTGTTGAATGGCAAATGAGTGAAATTGATGTTGATAAATTTTAACACCATCCGGAATATAAAATAATATTTTGGGAAGTTTATGGATAAAACAAAGTATGGAGGATGATATTCATGTCCACTCCCTATCGCTGTCCCAACTGTAAAACAAATAAAACCCGCTTTAATCTTATCAAACAAGTGGCAGAATCAGTTAAATTGGATCCGTCAACAGGATCGGTAGTACAAAAGTATACTGATGAAAATTTAGATCCTTTCCATATACCTTATCGAGGACCGGAATATAAAATTCAATGTGGCGTTTGCGGATTAATAGAAGATGAACGGATGTTTGCAAAATTTGGAAAATCTTTGCTATAGATGTGATCAAGTTGGGAAAAATTTTTCTATACCCAAAAAAAGTTTTGACGCATTTTTTATACAAAAAGGGGCCGTTCTGAAAGTCATCTGTTCAGCTTTCAGCAGCCCCTTTTTTCATTGTTTGTCGGTAATTACTTTATTTTCTTGTTTAACAATTCCACTGCTTTTGCGATTTGCGGGTCTTCTGCATTTAGTTTATTTCGTAATGCCTCCATAATTTGAATGGTTGTTTCACCGGTAACAACCCCTGTTTGCTTTAATCCATTATCTTTTTGGAATTGGATGACCGCTGCTTCTGTCTCATCATCAAAAGCTCCGTCAATGGTGCCCGGATGGTAGCCAAGAGCCTCAAGCATCTTTTCAATCGTTGAAACTTGTTCACTGATACTTTTCTTTTTCAACTCAACGCTTGGATCGATATAAGTTAAATTCGCATAATCCGGCATTTTTACTTCATAATCTGGTACAATTCCTTGCTCGTTTATCCACTCTCCGCTCGGTGTTAACCATTTTCCGGTCGTCAATTTCAAGCTAGAACCGTCATTGTAACTTGCAGCCGTTTGTGCAGTTCCTTTTCCAAAAGTCTTTTCACCGACAATTGGTACCCCTGCTGATTCCTTCAAAGCACCGGCTAATATTTCCGATGCACTCGCACTTCCGCCATCTACAACAGCAACTAGAGGAATATTAAAAGGTTCCTTCTGATTTGACA
>Ga0207789_1000177_pt1 | contig 43529 bp, 44 predicted proteins | sample HigsolmetaGSP12D_FD_184840 | JGI IMG/M metagenome (GOLD analysis project Ga0207789, IMG submission 184840) | High solid enriched microbial communities from the Joint BioEnergy Institute, USA - SP1-2-D (SPAdes) | ecosystem: Engineered > Bioreactor > SSF (Solid state fermentation) > Aerobic >...
GAAAGGTCACCCTTTCTCCGTCATACGCTTCGATCCGGCTAACCGCTACCGCCGGTCTTCTCATGTATCGCCCGATATATCCGAGTTGCCGCTTGACGTTCCCTTTCTGTTTCGGAGCATGCACATAAAAGCCTTCCCCATTTTCGGAGTAGGCTTTTTGCAAACGGGACTGCACTTGCCTTTTCTCTTGTTCGCTTAACTTTTGTCTTTCTTCTGGAGGAGCCCTCGATGAAGGCTGTACTGGACGATCTGCTTCCCCGGGTCCTTCCTAAAGGACGTCACGTATGTGACGGTCAAACACGAAGGGAAAACGGGCTTGGAACGTTCGATTCCCAAAAAGCTGAGAGCGATCAGGACGCCGGAAACGTTCTTTGTCGTTATGCGCGACCAGGATTCTTCCGATTGCGTGGAGTTGAAGCAAAGGTTGGCGTCTCTCTGCCGGGAAGCCGGACGGCCGGATACGCTCGTACGAATCGTTTGTCACGAGCTGGAATCCTAACGGGCCTTCAAAGACTGGTGTCCGCGTCGAACGCTTAAATCAACAGGCCGCCCCCAAGTCCGTTCGGACCCAAGGGGCGGCCTTCGCCGTCCTTCTCTCGCTTACTTCGTTTTCAAATCCTCAATCGAGCTGATCGACATATATTCCGGCACGACAAGGCCGAGCTTCGTTCCTTTCAAGTTCGGGCCCAGATCCTCGAATTGGCCTTGATACTTGTCGAAGTAGTCCTTGTGCGTCGTCGGCAGCCAGGCAGCGACCATCGCGTCGACGCTGCCGTTCGCAATGCCGGCCCACATCGGTCCGGCTTCGACTTGCATCATGTCGACCTGGTAGCCGAGCCGCTGCTCCAGCACCTGCTTGACGACGTTCGTGCTGGCGATCTCGGAATCCCATGCGACGTAGGCGAGCTTGATCTTCTTGCCGGACTCCTGCGGAATGTCCTTCACCCAGGCGTCGACCTTGTCCGCGTTGTTCTTCACCCAGTCCGCGGCGGCTTCTTCCGGCTTCTGGCCGTCCACGACCGCGTTCATCACGACGGCCATGTCGTCCGGAGTCCAATTGAAGTTGTCGAGGAACGCGTAGGCGGACGGAGCGTCGTCCTTCAGCCCGTTGCGGACGACCGTGTGAATCTCCTCGTCCTTCCCGTAGCTGCCCTTCGGGTCCTCCAAATATTTCAGCTTGTACTTGGCGAACATCCAGTGCGGCGTCCAGCCCGTCACGACGATCGGCTCCTCGTTCTTGATCGCCTTGTCCAGCGCGGCCGTCATCGCGGCGTCCGAGCCTTCCACCAGCTTCCAGTCGTCCAAACCGTAATCCTTCATCGCTTGCTGCGTCTGCTTCATCAGGCCGGCGCCCGGGTCGATGCCGATGATCTGATGCTTGACCTGGTCTCCGACGCTGGCGTCGGCGCCCGCGGAGTTGCCCTTCGAGCATCCGGCGAGCGCCAGCACGCCGGCGACCCCCGCGATCAGCAGCATCTTGGCCGAGTGCTTAAACATTCGATCCTCTCCTTTTCTTTTTCACGATATTTTGCGTCATCCGGTCGAGCACGATGGCCAGCACGACGATCGCCAGCCCCGCCTCGAACCCTTGCCCCGTCTTGATCTGCGTCACCGCGCCGTACACGTCGGCGCCGATCCCTTGCGCCCCGATCATCGAGGCGATGACGACCATAGACAGCGACAGCATGATCGTCTGGTTGATCCCGGTCATGATCGACGGCATCGCCAGCGGAATCTGCAGCTTGAACAGCTTCTGCGCCCGCGTCGAGCCGAAGGCGTCGGCGGCTTCGGCCAAATCTTCCGGCACCTGGCGAATGCCCAGGTTCGTGAGCCGGATCGTCGGCGGCACCGCGAAGATGACCGAGGCGATGACGCCCGGCACGACGCCGAGGCCGAAGAAGGTGACGGCCGGAATCAGGTAGACGAAGGCGGGCATCGTCTGCATGAAGTCGAGCAGCGGCGTCAGCGCGCCGCGGACGCGGTCGCTCTGGGCGCACCAGATGCCGAGCGGGACGCCGATGACGACGGAGACGAGCGCCGCCGTGACGACCAGGGCAAGCGTGTCGAGGGTGTTGTCCCAGTAGCCGAGATTGTCGATCAGCAGCAGCCCGATCGCCGTAAACGCCGCAAACTTCCAGCGGCCCAGGTAATAGGCAAGCGCGGCGGCGAGAACGATGAACGCCAGGGCAGGAATCCAATGGAAAAAAGCCGCAAATCCGTTCACGATGCTTTCGATCAAGACCGAGACGACGTTGAACAGCCCCGACAAATACGTCTCCAGGAAGTCGACCGCGTTTTCCACCCATTCATCCAACGGAATTTTCGGGAACATGATCGCTCCTCACCTCCTCCGGCTGGACGGGATGTCCGGCCAGTGCGCCGAGCACGGCGCCGCGCACGATCACCCCGATGATGCGCTTGTTGTCGTCCACCACCGCCACCGGATACTTCGAGCTGCTGCAAATGTCGAACAGCTGATAAAGCAGCACGTCCGGCTTCACGGTCGGCACGTCGCGGATGACGATGTCTTCCAGCCCGCGTCCGTCCCGGATCGCATCCGAAGCGTCCTCCGCGGTCAGCACGCCGATCAGCCGGCGTCCGCGGTCCACCACGAACAGATTCGAAATGCCGCTCTCGCGCATGAGCTGCAGCGCCACCCGCGGCCCGCGGTCGAGTCCGATCGTCTCCGGCCTCCGCATGACGGAGGAGGCGGTGAGCACCTTGGACAAATCCACGTCCTCGACGAACCGCTCGACATACTCGTTCGCCGGATTCATCATCACTTCTTCCGGCGTGCCGATCTGCACGATGCTTCCGTCCTTCATCAAGGCGATCCGGTCCCCGATCCGCAGCGCTTCGTCCAGATCGTGGGTGATGAAGACGATCGTCTTCTTCATCTTCTCTTGCAGGTCCAGCAGCTCGTCTTGCATCTCCTTGCGGATGAGCGGGTCCAACGCGCTGAACGCCTCGTCCATCAGCAGGATGTCCGGATCGTTCGCCAGCGCCCGGGCGAGCCCAACGCGCTGTTGCATCCCGCCGCTCAGCTGCGAAGGCATGCTGTCGGCCCAATCTTCCAGCCCGACCAGCTTGAGCGCCTCCAGCGCCTTGGCCCGGCGCACCTGCTTGGGAACGCGCTGCACCTCCAGGCCGTACTCGACGTTCTCCGCCACGGTCCGGTGCGGGAACAGCGCGAACTTCTGGAACACCATACCGATCTGCTTCCGCCGCACTTGCAGCAGGCTCTCCTTGTTCATCTTCATGACGTCTTGGCCGTGAACCGCAATGCTCCCCCGGGTCGGCTCGATCAGCCGGTTGAGCATCCGCACGAGCGTCGACTTGCCGCTGCCCGAGAGCCCCATGATCACGAAGATTTCTCCCGGCTCCACGGAGAACGAGACGTTGTTGACCCCGACCGTGTGCTTCTTCTCGCGGTAGAGCCGTTCCTTCGACCACCCTTCGTCCAGCAGACGAACGGCCGCGTCGGGATCGGGTCCGAACACTTTGGTGACTTGTCGCACCTCGATAATCGCCATTACGTTCACCCCTTTCGCCCCGCAACCGTTATCGTCGGCCGCAGGCTGATTGATCGGTTGTCGGGCTTTTCCGACACCTCGTCGGCTTGCCATGTAATACATGTAATAAGTGTAAAAACAACGGACGGCGCATGTCAACGAATTTTTCCGTTATTTACGTTTGTACAGTAAATTCTGTATGAAATGAACTCGCAAATGCTCTCGGATGCTCCTTATCTCGGCGCATTCTCATTCTTTACATTGGTTTGCAGGTCTCTTACAATTAGCGAGAAAGCAGCGGAAGGCAGGTGAACATACGGAAATGGAACGCATCGAGGGGTTGACTTCGGAGCAGGAACAAGCGATTTCCAAAGCGCGGAAGCGAGTGATCGAAGCGATTGGAAACAATATGGATCTCTACGGCATTACGCAATCGACCGGCCATTTGTACGGCCTGTTGTTTTTTCAGAATAAACCGATGACGCTCGACGAAATGGGACAAGCCATGGAAATGAGCAAAACCAGCATGAGCACCGGAGTGCGGACGCTGGTCGATTTGAAGATGGTCAACAAAGTGTGGGGCAAAGGCTCCCGCAAAGACCTGTACGAGGTCGAAATGGACTGGTTCCAGACGTTCGCCGACTTCTTCGCGCTCAAGTGGCGCAAGGCGCTCGAGATGAATCTGCACGCGCTGCGCAAATCGAAGTCGGAGCTTCTTCAACTGTCCGAGCGGTATCCCGACGACGATTATTTGCAGCAGCAGCTTCAGAACGATCTGGCGAAGATGGACGAAGCCATCCGATATTATTTGTGGCTCGACCGTCTGATCGAAACGTTCGAGACGGGGGAAATCTTCACCCTCGTACCGAAAGACCTTCCTTCTACGCAATCGTAGAGCAGCAGAGCCAACAGCAGCACGAGCAGATCGCCCAGTCCCGGACCGAACTTCCGTCAGCTTGCCCTGTCGCGCCCGCCGCATATCCAAAAAACGGGTTCGAAATGGGGCGTTTTTTTTGTTACAATCTCAACTTTCGCAGAGAGAAAATGACGCTAATTCCTTGGTATGATTGGGGTTCTGCTCGTTTGGTTCCAGGCTTGACGAAATGAAAAACACCGTTCTGTTTGGTATAATTGGAATTGTTGAGATCCCAAAACCGCACAGAAAAGGTGTTTCCTGCATGATAAATCAAAATGCGCCGTCCGATCAACTCCCTAAAGAGATTAAACCTGCTTTTCAGGAACTGAAAGTCCTCAAGCACTTGAATGCTGCGGGCTTCAAGAAGAAATTTGGATTTACCTGTGCCTATCTGTTTCGTATCGTATTTGTCCTGTTGTTCCATCAGAAGAACTGGTTCCGGCTTCTGGAGAGCAGCAAGGGCGAGTCGTTTCCCGGTAAAGATGCAGTCTACCGTTTCTTGAATCACAGCGGTTATGCATGGCGGCGGTTTTTGTTGTCGCTCAGCGGCGAAACGATCGCAAGAATCGAACCGCTGACCTCGTCAAACCGGGAGACCGCCTTGATCTTCGACGATTCCATGTATGTACTCGCGCAACCGAAGTAAAGCCGTCGAGATGCTGGCCCGCTTTAAAGATCATGCGACCAGCGCCTTCTACAAAGGCTTCCGCATGCTAACCATGGGCTGGTCTGACGGCCATTCGTTTGTCCCGATGGACTTTGCGCTGCTGAGTTCGGTGAAATCCGGCATCAACGGCATGGCGGACGGGGTCGACAAACGAAGCATGGCTACAAACGGCGGCAAGAAGCGTTTTGCACGGCTCCGCAGGTCATCGCGGCCATGCTGGACCGTACTTTGCAAGCCGGCATTTCGGCTTCGTACGCCCTCATGGACAGTTGGTTTACGCATGCGCCGCTCATTCAGGAAGTCATCCGTCGTGGGCTGCATGTGATCGGCATGGTCAAGAACGATAACAAGCGCTATCTCGTGAACGGAGAGCGGCTCACCTGAAGGAATTGTATGCCGCTGCACCGCGTGTCGAAGGGAAAAACCGCAACATCCTTCGTCTCATCCGAACCTCGCTCGCCCCGGGAATCCCGGTGGTGATCGTGTTTGTCCGTCATCGTTCCAGGAAAAACGAATGGCTTGCCCTTCTTTCGACTGACCTTAGCCTGACGGCTCAGGACATCATCCCGATGGGACATCGAGGTTTTTTCTTCAAGTGCGCCAAATCGCTGTTGCGTCTGCAAAACAAGTTCCAAGGCCGTTCGTACGACTTGCTTGTGAGCCACACGACCATTGTGTTTTCGCGCTATATCCTGCTGGCCTGGCAGCACCGGCAAAGCACGCGCGCTCGCTCGGCGGCCTGTTTTATTTGCTTTGTGACGAAGTCGGCGCGATGGACTGGGTCGTAGCGTTACAGCAACTGGTCGATGCCGCAAAAGCAGGCAAAAAGCTTTCGGCGCTCATTCAGCGTCAACTTGGGCAGTGGATTACTGCTCTGCCCAATTACATCAAGGCTTATATACCAAATTTCTTATTCAGCCATCACGATAAGTCCTGTCCAAGCATATCCGTTGGATTTGGCAAGATTCGTCCATTATGTGCAAGTAAATATGATGCGTTCGCGATGTTCGTGGTCAAAAAATATGGTCAAAATGTGGTCATGCAAGCCGTTCGGTAGACATCAAAACCTTGCAATCCGACCTCGGGCACAGTCAGATTTCAACGACGCTTGATCGGTACGGCCATGTCAGCAAGGACATGAAGCTGGAAGCGGCGAAAAAGCGAACATTTCCGTATTCGAGGCCCAGATCCACATCCTTTGAGGAAATGCGGACAAAAAAGCTATGTCTTGAAAATACCTCTCCATGTCCGAAGACAGTTACGTACTTCGTCATCATACCTTATTGCCCAACAACAAAAAAAGCCTTATGTATCAAGGCTTTCCGGGTTTTCATATGGAGCGGGTGATGGGAATCGAACCCACGCTACCAGCTTGGAAGGCTGACCGGGGGCCTCCCCTCTTTTATGCACAATTCCGCCAAGCCTTGTTATTACTGCATTCTTGGAATTGGATTTTAGGCTCGCTGCTGCTTCATTTTTCAGCATTTTGCTGAATTTCGTCCCCAATCCGTCCCCAGCAATGACCCGCAATTACAGATCATTACACCGCTTATCCAAACTAATACTACTCGGAAATTTATTCTTCCCTTTGCTTTATGAATTCAGTAACCTTCTTCAAAATTTCTTCGGACTTTTCCTCGCGTTGAAGAACAAGAAAACGTGCAAAGTTGACGATTTGCTTGGCTTCACTCGAAGTGATTTCAATCCCATCAATTTTTTGACCCGGTAAAGTTATATTATGTGATAACTCCCATAAGTCATAGTCATGTTCGTACCATTCATGTAATTCACTTTCTTTAGGCTCCGACAAATTTTTAGGTATTAAATCTACTACATCTACCTTAAAAGCCTCGGCAAGTAAAATCAATGTTGAAAGTCTAATATCTTGTTTTTTATGACCGTTCTCTATATCCGACAAATTCCCCGTAGATAGATTTGTTTTTTTACTCAGTTCGTCAAGGGTCCAACCATATTGCTGCTTTCGGAACCTCCTAATTTTTTTGCCAATCGCATAAATTAGCGGATATTGCAATTTTTAACATCCCCACTTCAATTTGAAATTTACGTCAAAACGAAATTTAAATATATTTTCGCTTCATTTTATGTAGACTAACCCTTCTCTTTTTACTATAAAACGAAAGGAATTTACAATCCTGCCTATCCTGTTTTATGCTTACCTCAAACCTCAGAAACAAACACTAAACAGCCTGAGGAGAAAGGAGAAAACCTAAAATGGAACAGAAGTCTTGGACACTTGCGGAGTTTTGTCAGCGACACAACATGAGCCTAGATTCCGGTTATCGGATGGTCAAAGCCAAAAGGCTTCCACATGTTCGCATTGGTGTAGGACGCGGCTCTATTAGAATAACTCCCGAGCATGAGAAGAAGTGGCTACAGGCAAACGAAATTTCACAGAAGAACTCAGGTTGACCAGTCCACTTAAAGGGAGGCATGACTATTTTGTGCGCAAATAGAAAGCAAAGTCGTTACTGCGTTAACAGCACGACTTTGGATACAAAAAACTTGACCAATCCTATTTTAACCATTCAACAAGCAGGAAGTCAAAGGGAAAAACGCGCCGAGTTCTTCTCGGCGCTGTTTCCTCAAACTACTGTCCCTCAGGAAGCAAGTTACGTTATATGCTACACCCTACCCACCAAATCGAGTATGAAACCTAAAATGATTAGTCGTTTTTTCACACAATCACAGTTCGATGCAATGCTTCGCTTGATCGAATCGCTAAACGGAAAAGCGAACATTTATTTCTCGACAACTTTACAGGACGCGGAAGCAGCGCTGAAAAAAAATCCACGTTCACGAGGGACAAGCGAAACAGCGGTCTGTCTGAGTTTTTTGCATGTGGATATAGACGTTGAAGCTCCGGGTTTCCACAAATCAGAAGGAAAAAACTTGTTCCCACATACCGAGGCAGCGTTAATTTTTATATGGAACGGCATCCCGCTAACCCCGTCCATTATCGTCAATACTGGCGGAGGCTGGCATGTATACTGGCTCCTAGATCAGCCGATGATTCTGCAAACCGAGGCCGACCGAAAACGTGCGGGAACACTCTTAGCCCGTTTCCAACAGTGGATTAGGAGCCTTGCAGGGGAGTATAAGGCAAGCATAGATACTACGGCTGACCTTAGCCGCCTGCTCCGCGTCGCTTTCACTTACAACGTCAAAACAGCGGAGAGAAGGCTTGCCGAGATTATTGAGGAGACAAATCGCCGATACTCTTTGGAGGAAATTGAAGCGCAGCTTCCAACACAAGAACTCCAAAAGAAGGCTGCAAGGCGGCTACCCTTCACCAATCGGCGGCAGCGATTGCCGAACATTGAATCTATCTATAAAAATTGCCGTTTTATGGAACATTGTCGATCAAGACCTAACGAAGTATCTTATAACGAATGGTTCGCAGCCCTTTCTATTGCCGTTCACTGCAAAAACGGCATTGAAGAAGCGCATAAGCTGTCTCGCGGATATGACCGATATTCCGAGAGTGAAACTGATTTTAAAATCACCGAAGCTTTGAAAGGAAAGCCTAGCACCTGTTCTTACATCGCGCTTACATTGGGTTCTAAAGGTTGTGAAGGTTGTCCAAAACTTGCTGGGTTACGAAATGGGGGGTCAGCCTTGTGAGAAGCCCAATAGCATTTGGATACGCTGAACCCGAAGATATGAGTAAGGAGGCGCTGCTTGAGCGCCTCTCAGCACCACTTTCAAATGCCGAACAGAATAAGGAGCAAGCGATCCAACTGCTTTTCAAGGACGAATTCTTGGAAGCTTTGGCATGGTTACAAATCATTGCTTACCCAGACTTTGTAGAATTAAAGCAGCGTGCTGAAAAATTAATCCCCAGTTCGGATTTCAGAAAGGCACTTGATCAAAAACTCCAAGTCATAAATCGGGAAGCGCAAGCTTTTACAAACAAAGATATCCCAACTTTAGGCGAAACATTGGAGAACTGTCCTCAAGAAATTGCGCTCCTTCAATCCCCTATAGGATGGAGGATATCCGAGGATGGCGTTTTCAGGAGTCAAACCAACCGAACAGGCAATGTAGAGCGCGTATGTAGCTGGCCATTGATTGTCAGCGGCGTGTATAGAGGCTATCACGACGGTGAAATGAAGCTTGAACTCATGTTTCACCGATGGGGGGATTGGCAAAAAATTGTATTAAACCGTTCTGATGCCCTCAATTATAAAAGGCTGCAAGAAATAACCGCGGCAAAAGGCGCTCCAATCGACTCGTCGAATAGTAAGGACGTTGTTCGTTATTTGTCGGCTTTCGAAGCCGCAAATGATGGTAAATACCCTCTGAAACGAACCGTTGACAAGATCGGCTGGATTCCTGAAAGAAAGTTACTTATCACTTCAAATGGTATTTATTCGGTTAATGGAGAACAACTTAACGATTCCGATATTATCTATCAACCGGGGAAAGAACTGTTTCAATTCAGCATTAAGCAATGCGATAACTGGCAGGAGACAGCTAAAGCAGTTTTTCCGCAATTGCTCAATTTGAATCATTTCAATGTGACTCTGCCCGTCATCGGCTGGTTTTTTGCCTCTGCGGTTGCACCGTTTATCAGAGCAAAACGCGACAACCAGTTTCCTGCCATGATCGTTTGGGGGAAATCTGGCTCAGGCAAAACGACCTTTATTGAGACGATGTTGAAGGCAACCGGGAATCCGAACGAGCCGCAGAAAATCTCTACACCTTACGCGCTTACGGTTCAATTATCTTCGAACAATACTTTGCCTGTTGTGTTTGACGAATACAAACCATCCGAAATGTCCGAACGAAATCTGAGCGATTTCCATAATAAACTTAAATTGTGTTACCGGGGGGATACGGACAGCCGAGGCAAGCCCGGAGGCGTTCAGACTTACCCTCTCAGTTGCCCGGTAGTATTTATCGGTGAGGATTTTCCAAAAGATAATCAAGCGATCGTCGAACGTTCGATCGTCGTTCAATTGGAACGCAACTGGATTGAGCAAAACAAGGTAATGGCAGATTCGGTATTCAAAAACGTAATGAGTAATGATCTTGAAGCGGCCAGCAGTGGATTTTGGAAGTTTATTTTCCACTATTTGGAGCAGGGTTTTTTGGATGAGGATATCGAAGAAGCCAGCCAGTTAGCCGAAACGTTTGAAAACATTCATTTCCGGGTGCGCTGGAACACGACCGTCCTTCTCACCGGAATGCGAATGTACCAGCGAATGCTTGAATTTTTGAACTGTGAGATTGCCTTTGGTGATGAAGAGATGAAACGAGCAGCGGTTTACACATTGTCAGCAGCAATGGAAGATCAGGAGAGCATGCTTGACCGGATTTTGCTTGCTTTTAACTATGACCACCGACAATTTTCAGAGTCGGATATTTGGCTCGATCAGGAAAACCACTTGCTTTACGTCACTGCCAGCAAATTCAAAACATACGTCACGATGAATAACCAGTTTAAGTGTTCGGCAGCCCAATTGAATAATGAAATTAAATACTGTTTTCATAGTGGTGGGTATGTTGGAAATGGCAAGCGAGAGTATTATGTGCAGAAAAAGATTCGAGGGCGAAACGGTTGGCGCTATGTCTTCAATACGTTAAAGTTGGAGGAAGCCACCGGAATTTCAGAGGAAGCATGGCTTCCAAACGAATCCGAACCGCCTGATGAAGTAACCCCGCCACCTGAACGGCGTGTACATCCTGAGCGCTCTGCAAGACTGAAATCATTAAGCAGGAAAACGCCTTCTTGAGCGGCGTTTCTGTAAAAATCAAAAAATGGAGTGATTTGTTATGATTATTTTTAATGACAAAGAAAAGAACTGCCTGGGAACAGTGATTGAATGGGGAGAAGCAAGAGAAAAACATTACCATAAATACAGTCACATCATCTCTAAAAAAGGAAAAATCAGGGAACTGAATGAGGAAGAATCCTTGATTATTAAGCAACATGAAGCAAATACCTGTAAGCTTGAAAGGTTTTTAAACGAACTTGATGAAGCAAGTATTTTACTCCTGCTTACAGTTGCACTGATCGGAAGTCAACCTGATGACTTTCCGGAAATGATTTATAGGGAGCGATTTGAAGCGGCGCAACGCTTGGTAAAATCCGTTGGATACAAAAAAGAACACGCTATTAATAAATTGATGCAATTACAGGTGGCAGAAAATCTACTTAAAGGTGTTCAACATCTTGGTAATACATTTGAATACTAATGAAAAAGGAGCCGTTACAGGCTCCTTTTTCAAATAAAAGCTCTATCAATAGCTTCAGCCAATTCAGCGGAAGAAGGCATAGAATAACGTTTCGTCATATTAATATCAGAATGGCCGGTAAGAGCCGCCACCGTGCTTATATCAGTTCCGGCAGCAACCAGCCGCCGCGCAAACGTATGCCGTAAGGCGTGGGGATGCGTCCCATACTTGGCTAACAAATGCTGGATTGTCCGGGCTGAAATTCGTTTTTTATGACTGCTTAAAAATAGCGCCGGTTCGGTATCGCTTCGCTTTGCAAGATACTGCATTAGGTGATAACGAACTTCACGGGATAGCGGAATAGTGCGAGACTTGCCGCCTTTTCCGTTCCGAACGATCATTTCACCGCTCCGTTCGTTCAAAATAACGTCCTGACGGTTCAACGCACATAATTCCGATACCCGAACGCCGGTTTCCAGCAGCATATACCCGATAGCGATATCCCGTTTGTTTCCGGTTTTCTCAATCTCCCGTTTGAGCCGCTTAACCGCTAACTCCTCTAACGATTTTGGAGCCGTCTGCCTTTTGTTTTGCGGCTTGATACGCTTAATGTGTTCAACAATATCGGGACGCTGGATGAAACGGCTGTAGATGCTCAGGCAAGCAACTATTTTATCAACGGTTGCCGCGCTTTTTCCTTCCTGTTCCAATGTCTTCACGTAGGCTTGCACATCATACCTTGTAGGCTCGGTTAAATCCCCGCCGTTTCGATCAAGCCAGCGGCCAAACGCCTCCAAGATTCGCCGGTACGTCTTGAGCGTATTTTCGGCTTTACCTTGCGCCTCCTGATCGGAAAGAAAACGTTGAACTTCTGCGACAAAATTTTTCATCGTTAATCCCCCCGATAATCATACTTCCGCGCCATTTCCCGTTAAGGTTTTGACGCGGAAGCCAGCTTCTCTGCAATTGCACTTAAAAAATATCGTTGTAGTTTCTGGGAACTTCCTGCTGAGATGCAAGATACCCGATGTTGCGTCCCACCTTATAACCTTCATGCGGATTTCGGTACTCCAAGAATAACCGCCTAAAATCCATGTCATTGATAAACGGAACTTTAATCAAACTGTCCATAGGGGCATCCGTTCCTCTGACAATGAAAAGCCCGGCATAATCGGTGGAGGGCAAGCGTTCAAAAGCAGCGCCATTGCCAAGGGCGATTTGACTGGACGTTTGTGAGTCCATCCGGCCTATGCAGCGAAAGGAAATGTTACTCCGAAAATCGGTTGAGCCAAGGCTTTCCTGACTAGGCCGCTGTGTAGCGATCAGCAAATGAACGCCGTTGCTCCTGCCTTTCGCCGCAACCGCCTTTAGGCACGACATGCCTTCCTCAAGTCCCTGCCATTTATCCGTAAACTGTGCGAACTCGTCAAACACGACAAAGAGTTCAGGAAGGTTCGCACCGGTCATTTCGTTGTAAACGGCGATATCCGGCGACACACCCCACTCTTTTAAAAGTTGTTCGCGCCGTTCGACTTCCTGCGCCGCGCTTTTTACCAGTTCTAAAGCGGCTTCTTTCGTCGTTGCTATCGGGTATCCGGCATCTTCCACGAATCCGAAGCTTACCCCACCTTTTAGATCGATGAACATCGGCAAATGATTTTGCCGTTGAAGCTGCAAGATGATCGCATAAAGAGCGGTTGACTTACCGGCCCCCGTTGTCCCGGCGACAATTCCATGCGGGATTTTCCGGTAATTCCATGTAACCATGCCTTTGCTATTCACACCCACAATGACGCTTTCCGGCATTTGGGCGACAGCATGAAGGTTAATCACGTTCTGGAAATGGATTTCCTTTGGCAGCGGCTGCTTGGCGATTTCAACCCCAACCGTTCCGATTCCGTCATAATCCCGGTGGATGAAGAATACCGGCTTTTTCAAATAGGCTTCGATGCGGGGAATGTTTTCCTCCCAACGTGTAAAGGCAACGGAAGGGATATCCCATATAAAGACTTCTGTTTGGCCTAAATCATGGTGTATGGGGGAGACGGTTGAAACGTCTTTCAAGTGCAGCACTTCGGTTAAAAATCGTTCCCATGCCTGTTTCATGGGGTAGTAGTGATGGTTTAAAGTCTGGTTCCGGGACTTGAAATCAGGGACAGGTTTGCTTTCTTTCGTAACCGTATTATTGGTTGATTCTTGCATGCTTCCCCTTTGCAGCTTCTGATAGCTGATCGCGTGTAAAGCGGTATTGATTTGAGATACCTTTTTCAAATTTTTACTATGAAGCAGCGCGTTCGCTTGCTGAAAAATCTGTGACAAGTTCGCGTGAAAAAGATGTTCACAAGCCGTATGATCAGCGGTAAGTGAACGGATGAAAGGAAACAGCTTATAACCTGTATAAAGGCAGACGATATAAAAAAACAAGCCTGTTAAAATTGCAATAGGAAACCAGTGAAATAAAGGGAAATCAGTAAATAACCCAAGTATAAATGTGGTGATGACGGCAAAAGCAAACCCGCTCAGGAGCCACAATAACCGCCTTCTTAGAGCCGGAGCTTGCATCCCCAATCTCAAAGCTAACCGGCGATCTAGCGGCGTATATGGGCGTTTTACAGCCTCATAACGGGCAATTAATCGTACAACCCAATCAATCGTACCTTGCGGTATGTCAACTTCATAGAATGGCTTGTTGGCGATATCATTAAGCAGATGATGAGCACGCAGAAGCTCTTCTTGTGCTGACCGTATCCAAATTTCAATAACCTTATTCCGTAAGCGCTCCTGATCGTCATAGCGCCACCAAGCAAGGAAACGGTTGATTGGCGGAAAAAGCGAAGAAAGCTGCTTACGAACTTTTTGAATGATACTCATGGTTTTCACCCGCCTGCGACAAGAACGTTCGCGCCATACGTTCAAAAAGATCGGGCAGCTTCATGTCATGATCGAGCGCAAAGCGCTTCAATTCCTTCAAAAGATGATTGTCAATAAGTAAGGTATATCGTTTACGCATTCGCTTTTCCTCCTGAGATACAAGAGGGCTTGCAGTGTGATTTCATATACAAGCCCTTCTGGTTTTAACGAAACAAATCGTTTTTCAGCAGTTCTTCAAGGCATGGAGTATCCTTTAAATCAAGGGAATTGCCATCAAACTTTAATAAACCTTTCGAAGCGGCTGCTCTGGCTAAATAACACAGATCGTCCTTCTCAAAAGCGGATTTCCCAAAAAATTCAGAGATACTTAACCTGTTGCGCTTGGGGTGGAAATTTTCATTGCGAAGGAAGAGAAATAGAGCAGCACCAAACTCCGGCCATTTTCCTTTTTCCACCTGTTCAGAAGCCATAGACCAACCGCCTTCAATGCACTCCACCAACCGTTCCAGCAAAACATTGCCGTTGTCAACAAGCTTTTTCGCCGCTGGCACAGAAGGGCGGTTTTTCTGATTCCCGCCTGAGAAAAAAATCCACCAAAGCAACAGCGCCATGATGATATAGCCTAAAAATGGCATAAGCAAACCTCCTGATCATCTTTGATTCTCCTACCTGCGACAAATAGTAATTACATGCGCTCCACCCCCTTTTAACATAACCATTACTTTTCACGCCTCCCCGCCGACAACACCTTTGAAACATCGGACTATTTGATAGACTCTGCATTTTTATAGAGAAGCGATTGAGAAAAAGTGAATATTTGCAGAGTTCACCTAAATACATAATTTAGTGAACCTTTTTATACTCTAATTTTGGTAAGGTAGCACTCTGATAAAGTTAGAAAAATGAAAAAAGAATGCGCGTCATAACCAAGCGCGACGCTGCATCCTTCGTAAAGTGAATATTAGTTTTAGGCCGTTTTCGTTACCTTAGTTCAGCGATTTGTTACCGCATATTACTGTCAAAATGGCTGAAAATCCTTGATTTATCTATATTTTTTATTTGATTTGATCGTATAGGTAACAAGGTAACAGGATTTGCGAGGGGATATTAAAAATCAGTACAGCAATGAAGCCATAGGAATGAGACTGTATCAAATACTTGTATAAAAACAAGGTGTATGGAAAACTCTTGTTACCTTGTTACTGAACCCGAAAACCCTTGTGGTTCTAAGGATGAGCCGGTAAACAGGCTATCTTCCCGGTAACAATTTATAGCTGGTCAATATACCGGGGAGAGCTTTCACGTTCTCGGATATAAGCCAATTCCCTCTTGTGTCGCAGATCGTGTCCGGCTGATTTCAGCAAATACGGAATGGCCGCTTTAACGAGGGCATCCATCGAGCCGAAGCGCTTGCCGGTAAACGGGCATTCATATTGTGTTTTGGTTTTGACTTGGGCGGTTTCGGCTCCTTGAGGAAACAGGATATTATAAAACGATTGCTGCGCTGCTTCAATAACTTCGGTAGCATACTGCTGCTCATTGTTCATTAAATATTTCTGCCAACGTTCCTCCGCATGGCGGCGCGGGTAGCCGGTTGGTTTGGCTGCTGGCGCTTCCGTCTGCCCGTGCATAAGACGTTTTAAGAAAGCCGCAACCGTCAAGCCGGATTCCTTAATCTGCGCCCATTCCACTTCTGTGAGGGTTAAAGACACTTTACGCGTTACACCTTGGGCTTTCCGTCCCGCGCCTACCCGTTTTCCGCCTCTTGACATCATAACCACCTCATTAGAAATAGGTTACTTTTATCATAACATAAGCATATGTATATTGAAATAGGTTACTTAATTCTTACAAAAAGAAGGGCGGCCGCAAAAACGGCCGCCATGTATATGACTGCTTTCTTCACACAATCACCACCCATTATTGATGGTATTTTTCATCTATTGAGGATGAATATAAGTTACTATCATTCTGATTCCAGTCGCCCAACCCTATCATAACTGCACGGAATTTTTTATCCGAGGAAAAGTCTCCATTAGGGATAATTCTTCCGGTTACGTACTTAACATCAGCCTTACCATTAGCTTCAGGTCGTATCATACTCGATACTGTATCAGTTTTTTCATCAATTTGGTAAATTGGATAAATTCCATCGACCTTACCTAATTGAACGTTTCTAGGCAAATCTGATAAATCTTCGTTAGATACAGAAACACCGCATCTCAGCAAGGAGTTAAATCCTGCAGGCATCTCTTCGATGACCATGCGATTAAGAGATAAAATAGCGTAACCTTCGTTTCCGAGTTTATGATTCACCATTCCTCCGTTAGCCCATTCGCCCCAACGTGCGTTATCCGGAATATACTTACGGAATGGGTCTTTAGGGTCGGAAAGATTGACTACGACAAGGGCTTCGGTTTCGCAAACAACTTTACCGTTAGGAGACTGGACTTTCATAAGGTCAGACCGAAATCCAGAAGGGTCGCCATTAAAGTAACGCGGAAGGGCGGTAAATATGTTGGTTTTGTGCCAAAGAATCTCAGCCGCGCTGACCGCGTATTTGTCACTTGGCAACGTTTCGCCACGTTTAACAGCCAAGACCCTTTCAATTACAACAACTGCTTGTGCTCGCGTTGTTGTTCCATCAGGGTCAATATTTCCGGGAGACGTACCCATAATCAAGCCAGCCTTGGCGCCTTCATAAAGGTTCCGGTTCATGTCATACTCCTGCTTGTAACCGGTAATTGCCGCCCGTACAGAAAGAAGCATCATTTCCTTACGGGGCATTTTCGTATCCCAAGTGCCAGTCTTGAAATCGTCAGCGTAAATTCCAGCTTCCGTCGCGGCATTTACGGCTTCCTGATACCAGGCCCCGGAAGCACCGGACACACTTTTCAGTCCCAACGCCGTAGTCAACATTTTTGTAAATTCCGCCCGCGAAACTTCTTGGTCAGGCTTGAACGTTCCATCGGGGTAACCACCAACATAACCGGCTTTTACCGCTTTATTGATGGCTTCTTCAGCCCAATGCCCGGAAATATCAGTGAAATATGCATTATTGGCATCAGTCTTTTGTGTTTCAGCATTAGCCATCCCTACCAATGAAATAATCGATAGTGCAGCAATAAAGAAAAGGAATGCAAATTTTTTCAAATGAAACACCGCCTTGTTTTATGTAATGAATTAAGTAACTAAATACGAAAACCCTTATTACTTTTTAATACCTAGTGCTTTGTAAACAGCACTCAATGATACATTATTTTTGTATTGATCAATAACTACAAGGTCTGTAGATGGTACTCCATCTGCCCAACCATGTTTTTTTGCCAATGAGTATGAAAGAATTGTATACTCGTCAACTGTCTCTGTGTAAGTTTCATCAGCAAAAATGGTAATATCCAGTTTAAATTCGTCAGGAAGGTTTTTAAATGTGTAAACTTTGCCTAGGACAATCTTTTCTTTTTTATTACCGTACTGAATACCTACAAGTGGATTCTTACCTGGCATTTTAGGAATACTAAAACTCAATGTACGAGTTTCATTATCCCAAGTGAGAGGCTTAAATATCTGATTACCGTAAACCTTTTGTTCTTCAGTAGGCTTCCAAACTGTTTTGTCCTCCTCAACTGCTCCCGGAGGTATAGGAGTTTCCCAAGGAGTGTTAATTTCAACTACGTTATTTTCTCCATTACTTCCAGGCACCCATTTTACTTCAGCACCCAAGCCCTCAGAGATAACGCGGAGAGGAACCATTGTACGACCATTTTGGAGAACAGGAGCGCCTTCAATGGTTGAGACTTTACCATTTTTCTCGACTTTCTTGCTATTAAGCATGACTTTAACTTCATTATGTTCAGGTTCATCAATTGTTGCAGTAATAGGTTGGTCATTTGCAACCCAACCGACCTCGGCCCCCAGCGCTTCAGAGACAAAACGCAAGGGAACGTAAGTCAATTTGCTATCAGTATCAACATAAGCCGGAGCTTCGTGCATTACGATAGCATAACCGTTAACTTTGACAGTTACGTTGTAGGATGGTTCGGCATGAATGGTTACCGGTGATGATGTAGCGGCAATAGCCGAAGCAAAAAGGATTGGCAATAATCGTTTTTTCATTGTTGTGCATCCTCCTAATTTATGAAATAATATCATTTAATATCATTTTTACGATATATATTACACGAAACATATATCGTTATAAAGCAGAATCATATTGGATAACATAGGGGTAAAGCCGTTAGGAGTATACCCCCTTGAAATTAAGTGAAGCGAGAAACAATAAAAAGATCGTTCAAGAGGATTTGGCTCACATGATCGGCGTATCATTAAGATACTACCAGCGGTTAGAGAGCGGAAAATCCATTCCAACTATTAAGATAGCTTTACGCATATGTAGAATATTGGACGTAAGCCCGTTTGAAATCGATGAATGGCAAGATGATTGAAACCGTCAAGCATTGGCTGGCGGTTGTTTTTATGACATCCAAAAAAATTATATTGAGGTGAGTCTTTAAATTTCCACGGACTTTAAGTCACATTCGTTTAAATTCAGACAAAAATATACAACCAAAGTCTTAATTAACCGATATATCAATTAGGAATATTGTTGGATAGCGTGGGTGTTGATTGTGGATATACGGTCAGAATTCGGCCTAAGGGTAAGGGAGCTTCGAGCGCGAAGCGGTATGTCACAAGAACTGTTAGCAGATCGTTCAGGATTGGATAGAACTTATATTAGCGGCGTCGAGCGTGGAGAGCGGAATATAAGCTTGGTGAATATCGAAAAAATTGCCGCCGCGCTAAATGTATCTATTGAATATCTGTTTTCGAGTGAGCGGTTTTCAACGAATCTGGCTTATCAGCAAAAGGACTTTAAGGTTCCCTTTTTGGAGCGCTTCAAATTCCATTTGGACACTGACAGGAAAATTTTGGCCTTTCAGGTGAACGGATTATTAACGGGAGAAAATGTGGATTATATGTCTCGTACTTTGTTAGGCATTACGTCCTCATTTTCAGAGGGTGAATTGAATATTTTTGTAGATCACCGCGAGATGAAAGCATCGGATGGTGAACCCGTTGTATATTCACCTGAGGTAGCGGAGCGAGCGGTTCAATTCCAGCAAAAAGTACTCTCATGGTGTAAACAAGCGGTGGTGCTGTGCAATTCAGAATTTATGGTTCATCAAATGAACCACGTAACGACAATTAGCGGAATACGTGACAAAGCGGTTCATCTGTACGGAAAAGATAAAGAGATGATCGGCAGGGCATATGAATTGCTGGATATTAACGGAAATGAACTGATAAAACCTATGAAATAAACCGCCTGTATAATAATCGGCGGTTTACTTATTTTGTAAATCCCTATTCGATTATCACGGATAAACAAGTTATTTAGAAGGGCATTTTGGATTTGGACAAATAATCTCTATCTCCCAGTATCTTTCAACTCTTGGTACTTTTTCGTGAGAGGCTACGTATTCAATCCTGAAAACTGAACCTTCTCCGCACTCACAACTACGCAGTTTTTCCCTGCTTTCTTCGTAAACATCCCAATTCTTATCATCTTTTCTGCTTTCTAAACTCACGCTCTCACCCCATGTCAGAAAAATAGTCAGCAACAATATCTATTCCACCTAAAAGATACTTTTTGAGGCGTGAATAGTATAGATTAATTATCGGCATATTCACTATTTTTGTATAGACGCATTATCCATTCATTGCTGTTTAAGCGTAGTTGTATTATAGAGGAAGTATCAAATTAGTTGATTTTTGAAACAAGTTTTATCATCAGTTTATTGGAATATTATCGAATTGGATAAAAGAGGTTGCAGAGGGGTTTGTTGAGTATCGGTGAATTCATGAGGAAATATCGGGTTAGAGGGTACGGGGTATAGGAGAAATATAGGTTAAATATCAATTGGCAGGAGCAGGACGGAGAAGCTATAACTATTGCTGTTCACGTAACGTTGAAGCTCTGCTGCGCGGTTTTCCGTCATGGCGATAATGTCCAGCGGCGCACTTGATGAGGCGCTTTTTGCAAAGTCGTCAATCCGTTGAAGCGTATTGGCTATGTGATAGTGAGGGTTATCGACAATCAAAGCTTTGGGCGTTTCTCCTTTGATTACGGCATCCAGCATTTTGACTGTCGGTTGCGCCTTAAGACCAAGCGTTTCAATGAATCCTGCTTGTTCCATAGCCCACTGAACCCGCGCTAAATCAACTTGCAGTAAACTTCGTCCGCGAAGCGTTACGCCGCGCATATTTAACTCATCAACACCCCGCTGCGAAAGCCGAAAAATCTTGTTTTTTCGCTTATCAATTACAGCCTCCATGTATCCCCATTCCGTTAGCGCTCTTGTACGTTGATAGATCATATTCTTGGGCCGCTTGTCGGGCATGAGCTTAACAAGGCCAGAAACGGTGATATGACCGTATTTTCCGATGGTTTGCATGATTGAATGGTCAAGCGTAAGAAGTTGGCGCTTAAACGGTTTTTGAAGTCCGTTTGTCATCTTTAAAACCCCCTTTTTTAGTTCCGTATTGCGCCAGCAGTTCAACCGCCTTTGCCATAAATAAGGCGTGTTCTCGTTGCTGCATTTCTAGTTTTTCTTTGGCCTTCATTGGTTTCGTCTCCTTTCCTTATATAACCTTAGTATACAGGTATCATTTATACATTACAAACATAATTTAATGTTGCTATTGGATAAATTGATATGATACAATTTGACTGAGAAAGGAGGTGGAACAAAATGAATGTAAAAGAATTTGGCGAACATCTAAGAAAATTACGAAAAGCCGCAGGGCTTACGTTAGTTGAATTAAGCAAATTGTCGGGAGTCAGTCATCCATATTTAAGTCAAATTGAAAATGGAGCTAAGCCACGTCCTCCATCCCCTGAAATTTTAAGCAAGCTTGCGCCGTACCTAGGGGTTAGTCATATGGATTTGATGTATGACGCAGGGCATTTACCTTTTCACGACCCTAGCCCTCCCGATGATGATACTACGCCGCTGCCTTACGGTTTGGATATCCTGACCAAACTGGATGATATTGAAAAATACTTGATTTATGATTTTATAAAGTACAAAGGCGTTGTATTAACAGATGATGATAAGAAGAAGCTGCTCGATTATCTTGATTACTGTCTATATCAAAAACAAAAGGGTGAGTAGCAAATGCCGTCAATCGAGAAAAGAGGCGAAGCATACCGCCTTGTAGTCGAGGCCGGTTATGATGCAAAGGGCAAGCGGATTAAGCGCTATAAGACAATCCGAATCGATCAAAAACTGACTCCAAAAAAATTGAAGGAACATCTTCAAAAAGAGCTTTTAGCCTTTCAAAGCGAAGTTGAGAACGGAACATACATCGCGCCTACTCACATGACGTTTGAAACCTTTGCAGTCAATGAATGGTTGCCAAAGTATGCAGAAAAAAAATTTAGTCCGCTTACTTTACACAATTACAAAGATCACTTGGAACGTTCAATCTATCCAGCGTTTGGGCATAAACTGCTTCATGAGATTAAGCCGATGCACATTGTTTCATTCCTTAGTGAATTAGAGAAGCAAGGAACGCTAAGCAGCGGCACAATTTTGTATCTGTACAAAGTCTTAAAATCCGTATTTAATAAAGCCTTTGATTGGCGGCTTATTCCGAACAATCCGATGATCGGCGTTGACCGACCAAAAGAAGCGAAGAAAAAAATGCGGTTTTACGATGAGGCGGACGCACAGGCTGTTATAGCCGCGCTGGAGCATGAACCTACAAAATGGAGGCTTTACTTCTTGGGAGCCATGTTAGGTGGTTTCCGGCGCGGAGAGCTTGTAGCTTTAGAGTGGCCGGAGGTTGATTTTGAATCCAATACGATTCGCGTGATTAAATCCATATCGCTAACAACCAAAGGCGAAGCGCAGGAAAAGCGGCCAAAAACGGAAACATCGGAACGGGAAGTCGATATGCCGGAGTGGTATATGCAAGAGCTAAAAGCATATCGCCAACAATGGGAAGCCGAGCGGGATTTGACGGGAAGCGAATGGAAAGGCGGCGACCGCCAATATGTATTCCATAACGGCTACGGCAAGCCATATTACTACAATACGCCATCAATGGTATGGCGGCGTTTTATACAGCGTCACAGCCTCCCAGAAGCCCGTTTACACGATTTAAGGCATACAGCAGCCACATTGTTAATCGAGTCCGAAACCGACCTTAAAATCGTTCAGGAGCGGCTTGGACATACGAAGTATTCGACAACGGCTGATTTGTATGCGCACGTTACGAAGAAAATGAAAAAAACTGTTGCAGACCGGCTTGATAAATTTCGTCCCCAAACCGTCCCCAACGTTTAATATCCGCTAAATTAAGCCTCTATATCCACCCCCGGAAAAACAAAAAAACCCTTGATATACAAAGGTTTTTGGCTTGAAAAGTTTGGAGCGGGTGATGGGAATCGAACCCACGCTACCAGCTTGGAAGGCTGGAGTTCTACCATTGAACTACACCCGCGCAGTCACGGTATGGTCGGGACGACACGATTCGAACATGCGACCCCCTGGTCCCAAACCAGGTGCTCTACCAAGCTGAGCTACGTCCCGTTAAGAATTGCCGAAATGGCGTGCCCTGAGAGATTCGAACTCCCGACCTTTTGATTCGTAGTCAAACGCTCTATCCGGCTGAGCTAAGGGCACATAAAAATGGAGCGGACGACGGGATTCGAACCCGCGACCCTCGCCTTGGCAAGGCGATGCTCTACCCCTGAGCCACGTCCGCATGCCTTTCGGCCATTCCGCGTCTTGCGTTTTCGTTCCAAACGCGACGTTTATTAATATACCAAAGATCTTCGCCAATTGCAAATCATTTTTTTGGAAAAAAGAAAATCGCCGAGCCCTGCGATCCAAGGCTCAGCGATGATGGCTCGATCGGATACGATGATCACGTGGACGATACGGTTTCGCTCGATTTGCGCACGATCAGTTCCGGCTCCAGGACGACCGTTTTCGGCTTCCCCCGCCGCTTCGACTTGATCGCCTTGATCAGCATTTCCGACGCGAGCCGGCCCATCTCGTACGCCGGCTGCTGGATCGTCGTCAGCGGCGGATCCAGATGGCGCGACCACACCGTCTCGTCGTAGCCGACCACCGCCACGTCGGCCGGGATGCGCAGACGCAACTCCCGCAGACCGTCCATCACTTCCAGCGTGATCATGTTGTTGGTCGAGAAAATCGCATCGGTGTCCGGATGCTCCTGCAGGAAACGGATGACCGCCCGCTTCGCGTCGCCGCTCTCCTGCTCGACTTCCACAATCCGGAAGTCGTTCTCCGTCCGGCCGCTTTCAAGCAGCGCAGCGCGATAGCCTTCCACGCGTTCCTGCCAGGTGCTTACATAACTGTTTCGGTAAGCGAATACGGCAATGTTTCGCCGGCCGCCCTCCAGCAGATGCTTGACGGCCATGGAAGCGCCTTTGATGTTGTTGATGACCACGTTGTGCACCGCGATGCCGGGGATTCTTCGATTGACGACGACGATCGGATATTTCGATTCGACAAGCTGGCGGAAAAAGTCGGGATTCCGCGCCGTCGGGTTGATGACGATGCCGTCCACCTGCCGCATCCGGAACTCCCGGATGTACTGCTCCTCCTTCTCCGGCTCCTCGTCGGAATTGCAGATCATGAGATGGTAGCCGAGACCGCGGCAGGCGTCCTCGACCCCTTCCAGCACGGAGGACCAGAACGGATTTTTCAGGTTGGACAGCACCATGCCGATCACGTTCGTCTGCATGGACTTCAGCCCTTTGGCCAGCGCGTTCGGCCGGTAATCCAGCTCCCGGATGACGTCGAGAACCCGCTGCCTCGTTTCCTCCGTCGTATGGCCGAATTGGTTGTTGATAATTCTCGAGACCGTCGTTTTCGATACCCCGGCTTTGCGGGCCACATCTACGATCGTCACGCTCACAGCCATTCACCATTTTCTTCATTAGCATTCTATTCCATACGTTACATACCCTCCCGTGATTCGTCAACAGCGGGTACGCGCCGGCCGCCTGCGCCCTGGATCCGGTCCTTCAGCTCCCGTGCGGCTTCAAGCTCCAGCTGCCCCAGCTTCTCGACTCTTCTCCGGAAGTGTTCCTCCGTCCGGAACGTGGCCTGAAGAAACGTCCGCACCAAGTCTTCCGCCAGCCAAGGGCCGACGATCTGCGCGCCGAGGCACATGACGTTCGCATCGTCGTGCTCGACGCACTGACGGGCCGTATGGACGTCGTGGCAGACCGCGGCCCGGATGCCCGGCAGCTTGTTGGCCGCAATGACCGCGCCCGCTCCGGTGCCGCAGACGATAATGCCGCGCCGGTGCGCTCCCTGGCGGACGCTGTCGCACACCTGCCGGGCGATATCCGGGAAATCGACCGGATCTTCGGAGTCGCAGCCGAAATCCGTGCACCGGTGGCCCAGCTTCTCCAAGAGAGGCAGCAGCTCCCGCTTCAACCGGAACCCGCAATGGTCGCTGCCGACGGCGATGTCCATGGCATCTCCCCCTTTGCCCGAATCGCACCCTTTATTGGGCACGGGTATAGACGGCTTTCGGATTCGTGAAAAATTCCTGGTTGCTGTGTCCGATCGAGAACGGACCGTATCCCGACCGCTTGACGCCGCCGAACGGAACGTGCGTCTGGCTGGCGGTGCCGTGGTTGATGTGAACCATGCCGACATCCAGAAGGTCCGGCAGCGCCTCGGCCAGATCGAGGCGGCTTGTGAACACGGAGGCCGCCAGGCCGTAATCGGTTGCGTTGGCCAACTCCACCGCCTCTTCCCAGTCTTCGGCTTCCAGCACCGACAGCACCGGTCCGAATATTTCCTCCCTTGCGATCGTCATGTCCTTCTTGACTCCAGTGAACAGCGCCGGCGCCAGGTAATAGCCTCCTTCGTCTCCATCCACCGGATACTTAAGCCGTTCCCCGCCGCAGGCCAGGACGGCGCCTTCCTTCTTGCCGGTTTCGATATAAGCGGCAACCGACTCGAACTGCTTCCGGTCGATGAGCGGCCCCATGGAGACGCCGTCCGCCCAGGCGGGGCCGACGCGAACGGCTTTCATCCGCTCCATGATATGCCCGATCAGCGCGTCCGCCTCGCGCCTCAGCACGATCACCCGGCTGATCGCCGTGCACCGCTGCCCGCTGCAGGCGAAGGCGGCGCTCACGATCTGCCCGGCGGCATAGGCGGGATCGCCGCAATCGAGCACCAGCGCGGCGTTCTTGCCGCCGAGCTCGAGCTGCGTCTTGGCCAGCCTCGCGGCGGCGACGCCGTTGATCCGCAGGCCGAGCCCGGTCGAACCGGTGAAGCTGACGCCGCTGACAAGGGGGTGGGCGACGAGCGCGTCGCCCACCTGGCCTCCCGGCCCGAGCACCAGGTTGCAAACGCCGTCCGGCAGCCCCGCTTCGGCCAGCAGCTCCATCAGCCGCACGGCCGTCCACGGCGTCGACGACGCCGGCTTCAGGACGACCGTGCAGCCGTAGGCGAGCGCCGGCGCCAGCTTGCGGACGGGCGTCACGACCGGGAAATTCCACGGCGAGATGGCCGCAATGACGCCGATCGGATACCGGTCGACCCGGACGCGGATTTGGCCGTTCTCGCTCGGCAGCGTCTGTCCGTCGATGCGGAACGCCTCACCGGCCGCGAATCTCGCTTCCACCGCCGCGCGCTGAACTTCGCCGAGCGATTCGGCGAGCACTTTGCCCTGCTCGGCCGAGAGGCGGTAGGCCAGCTCCTCGCGGTTCCGTTCCAGCAGGTCGGCGAACCTCTGCAATACGGCCGCCCGCTCCGAGGCCGGGGTGCGGCGCCAGGACCGGAACGCTTCGTGCGCCGCCCGGACGGCCCGGTCCGCATCCTCCTTGCCGGAAACGGGGAAATCCCCGATTTTCCGGGACGGGCGGGCCGATTCGTACAGGGGGGCGGTGGCCCCCGAGACGCTCGGCACCCATTGTCCGCCGATAAAATTGGCGTACGTCCGGCCGGAGTGTTCCTCCAGCCAGCTCAACATCCGATTGTCACCCATGCCTTCCGTCATCCTTTCGCTATCGAATGGCATCGCCGCCCCGCATCGCCGCCCGGCAGATCATCTTGAAATCTTCCAGCGTCGGCTTGCGCGGATTGACCGGCACGTTGTGGGAGTTCATCGCTTCGCTGGCGATCGTGTCGAGGCTGTCCTCGGTGACGCCGTAGTCGGACAGCGTCTGCGTGATGCCCACGTCGGCTTTCAGCTTTCGCACCGCGACGACCGCCTGCTCCGCCGCTTCCGGCAGCGGCATCCCTTCCACCGGCATGCCGAACAGCTGCGCGATCAGCTTGAACTTCTCCAAGTTCCCGATCAGGTTGTACTGCATCACTTCCGGCAGCAGAATCGCGTTCACGGTGCCGTGCGGGATGCCGAAATGCGCGCCGAGCGGCATCGCCAGCGCATGGGACAGCCCGAGCCGGGTCGGGTTGAACGCCATCGCCGCGATCAGGCTGGCCATCAGCATATCGTATCGCGCATCCAGGTTGTCGCCTTGCGCGACGGCGACGCGCAGGCTGCGCGCAATCAGCTTCATCGATTGGATGGAGAGCGCCTCGGAGATCGGCTGGGTCGCCTTGTTCACGAACGACTCCAGCGCGTGCGTGAGCGCGTCCATCCCGGTCGCCGCCGTCACGTGCGGCGGCAGCGAGACGGTCAGCTCCGGATCGCACAGCGCCAGATCGGGGCAGTTGTAGACGCTGCCGACACTCAGCTTCTTTTTCTCCTTTTTGTCCGACAGCACCGAGAAAATCGTCAGCTCGCTGCCCGTTCCGGCGGTCGTCGGGACGGCGATGACCGGCGCGCCCTTCTTCGGCACTTTGCCGTTGCCGACATAGTCGCGAATATGGCCGCCGTTCACCAGCATGAGCCCGATCGCCTTGGCGGTGTCGAGCGAGCTCCCGCCGCCCAGGCCGACGATCAGGTCGCAGCCTTCCGCGGCGGCGACCGCTTTGCCCCGCATGACCCCCTCGATATCCGGGTCCGGCTCGATTTCGTTATAGATCACATAAGGGATGCCTGCCTTCTTCAGCACATCCGTCAGCCTTTCGGTCATGCCCGCTTTCTGCACGCCCGGATCGCTGACGAGCAGCACCTTCGTGCCTCCGAGTCTGGCGACATGGTCCGCCAGGTTCCGTACGGCGCCGTTGCCGAATTCGATCGCCGTCGGCAGTTCGTACTTGAATATCCGGTTCCACAGCATGTTCGGTCCTCCCCTGCTCGCAGGTGCTGATGTCGCTTGCGTCGGACGGCTTGCGTCGGACGTTTTGCGTCTGACGACGGTTGCGTCGCGACGGTTTATCGTCACACTTGGGCGCCCGAGAACGCCGCTTCGGACAAATCGCAGCCGAACCGCTCGCCCCACTCCTGCAATTGCCTCACGACCGAGGCGGGCAGCTCGATGCCGGCGGCCATCCGCTCCAGCGTGCGGCGGTGCTCCAGCTCTCCGGGAATGTAGATTTCTTCCACGCCCGGCGCTTTCGGCTCGGCCTTGATCTCGTCGATATACCGGTCCATTCTTTCCTTGAACGCCGCGACCGGCATAAAAGCGTTGATGTCGACCGCCACGAAAAAATGTCCGACGTTCTGGGGCTCGTCCCAGTTCTCGTACATGTTGTTCACGTACCGGCCGAATCCGGCGCCGGTCAGCACGCCGCTCAAAATATCGATAAACATCGAGATGCCGTACCCTTTGGCGCCGGCCATCGGCAGCACCGATCCTTCCAGCGCCTCCTGCGCGTCCGTCGTCGGACGGCCGTGCTTGTCGACGGCCCAGCCGAGCGGAATCTCCTCGCCTTTCTCGGCCGCGACGATGATTTTGCCCCGCGCCACGACGCTGGTCGCCATGTCGAGGATGAACGGCAGCCGCTCGCCCGCCGGGATGCCGACGGAGAACGGATTGGTCCCGATAAAAGGCCGGACGCCTCCGGTCGGAGGCATCGTCTGCGAGGCGTTGGACAGCACCATCATGACGACGTCGTGCTGCACGGCTTGCAGCAAATAGTAGGCGCAGGTGCCGAAGTGGTTCGAGCCCTTCACGCCGACGACGGCGCACCCGTTCCGCTTGGCTCCTTCCAGCGCCAGCTCAAGCGCCCGGCTGCCGACGACGGCGCCCGGATTGTTGCGCCCGTCCAGCAGCGTGACGGCGCCGGAGGCTTCCGCCTCCATCCGGCCGTCCGTCCGGATCAGCCCGGCCTCGATCCGCTTCAGGTAAATATCGGTGCGCACCACGCCGTGGGAATCGACGCCGCGCAGGTCGGCCTGCACCAGCGATTCCGCGACGATGGCCGCATGCTCCGGCAACAGGCCGGCCCCTTCGAACAGGCGGGCGCAGTATCGTTGCAGCTTTTTCCAGTCGTAGCGAGTCGGCGTCATGGCAGCGCACATCCTTTGCGCCGCAGCGTCTCGTCCACCCAGCTCCGGTCGACGGTGCCGTCTTCGATCGACTGCATCGTCTGCCGTTCCCGGCCGAGCTGCTCGGCCACCCGATCCATGATCTCGTCGGCATGGTCGAGCGGAATCGCGACCAGGCCGTCGTCGTCGCCGAACACGATATCTCCCGGGTGAACGACCATACCGCCGATGGAGACCGGCACGTTGATCTCTCCCGGTCCCTCCTTGAACGGGCCGCGATGCGTCACGCCCTTGGCGAAGCAGGGAAAGTTCAGTGTCCGGAACGCCTGCGAGTCGCGGATGGCGCCGTCGATGACGAATCCCGCCAGCCCTTTTTTCCGGGCCAGCCGCAGCATGATTTCTCCGATAATCGCCTGGGTCGTGTCCCCGCCCGCATCGACGACGATGACGTCGCCGGGCTCGGCCAGATCGATCGCCTTGTGCACCATCAGGTTGTCGCCGGACCGCGTCCGGACGGTAAACGCCGCGCCGATCATGACGCCGCCGGCATGATAGGGCCGAAGTCCGGCCTCGCCGCCTTGCAGACGGTTCATATTGTCGCTGATGAGCGGGCTGGCCGCTTCCTTGAAACGTTCGAGCAGCGCGGCGGAGGGACGGCGATCCAGCTTGCAGATCCGAAACCCCAAGTTCTCCATGATCAATCGTCTCCCAAGATCGAGGCGGCCATCGCCGAGAAGTCCAGCTCTCCGATTTCCTTTTCCTTCATGGTGTACAGCTGAAGAGCCAGCGTCGTCAGAGGGAGCGGCAAATCCCGGCCTTCCGACGCCGCGATCGCGATGTCCTTCTTCATCAGCCGCTGCTTGAATCCCGGCGCGAAATTCCGCGCGTCCATCGGATCCAACTTGTTCATCAGCATCCACGACATGCCGGAGCTTGCGCCGATCACCTGCCGCAGCGTGTCCTTGTCGATGCCCAGCTTCCGGGCGAGCGCGAACGCTTCGGCGGCGGCCAGCATATGAACGCCGGCCAGCATCTGGTTGATCGCCTTGATCGCCTTGCCGGCCCCGACCGGACCGACCGAATAAATGTTCCGGGCCATCGCCTCCAGCACGGGCCGTGCCTGTTCCAGCGCATCCGCGTCGCCGCCCGCCATGACCGTCAGCGTACCTTGCTCGGCGCCGGCGGTGCCGCCGCTGACAGGGGCGTCCAGCACCCGAATGCCGCGCTGCGCGTAGACGCTGTGCACCCGCTTCATCATGTCCGGGGAGCCGGATGTCATCTCGATCAGCATGCGTACGCCGGTGATGGCCCCCAGCAGCTTCTCGTCCAGCAGCACGCTCTGCATGTCCCGGTCCTCCGGCAAGATGCTGATCAGCACCTCGCCGGCGGCCGCGGCCGCCGGCACCGAATCGTGCACGACGGCGCCCGCCTGTCTCAGCGTCTCCACCGGCTTCGGATTCCGATGGATCGCGGCGTGTACTTCATAGCCATGCTTCAGCAGATTGAGGGCCATCGGCAGCCCCATTGCGCCCAGTCCGACAAATGCAACCCGTTTGAACTTCATGTCACCATCTCCCGTTCGTATTCGCCTTCAGGCCGGCGGCCCGCAATCCGCTGCTTTGGTCCCGGATCGATCCGGCTGCGCTGCAGCCTCCGCTTACAGAACGGTGTGGTCCAGCTCCCAGCCCAGCGCTTCGTACAACTTCCGGCGTCCGGCCTTGTCGTTGCTCAACTCCTGATGGGCGTATTTGGCGACATCGCGCGCCAGCTTCCGCGGAACGACGACGACGCCGTCTCCGTCCGCCACGATGACGTCGCCCGGATAGACGGCGACGCCGCCGATCGCCACCGGCACGTCCTTGGCGTCGAAGCGGATGCGGGCCTGATCCATGCCCTGGGACACGAACTTCGACCAGACCGGTATTTTCTGCATGATGACTTCATCGGTGTCGCGGATGCCGCCGCCGTTCGTGATGTAGCCCCGGCAGCCTTTTTTGAGCGCGGCCAGCGTATTGTTGGAACCGAGAATGCCGACGTCCATGCCGCTGACGTCCATCACCATGATATCGCCTTCGATAAGGTCCTCATGCCACGGATCGTAGCACACTTCCTTGTAATACCACTTCACCCACTCGGTATACTCCTCTCCCGTTACCTTCGGCATCGGGCCCTCATAGGGCAAATAGCGCGCGGTGCGGGCAATGCCGACGATCCGGGTCCGCCAGAGCGGCTTGATGCTGTGGTGGACCGTGCCGAATCCGTGCATGCCGACCCAGTCCATGCCGTCCCGTACGTCCGTCACGCGCAAATCTTTGTACAGCTCCAAAATTTCCTGACGATCGTCTTGTGCCATTTTCAACCTTCTCCTTTATTTAAGTAATATCTTGCCTGCCCCGGTTCCCGGAGTGGGGGCGATTCCTCGGTCACGGCCGCAGTCGGCGGCACACGCATCTCACCTCCTTGCAAGGGCGCCGCCCAAGCCGCCGCCGGCTTATCCCTTCACGCCGCCTGCCGCAATGCCTTCGATCAAATATTTCTGGAAAAAGATGAACATCGCGAATACCGGCACCAGCGACAGTATGGACATCGCGAACAGGGCGCCCCACGCGCTGTCGCCGGAGGAGTCCGTGAACATCCGAAGCGCCAGGGCGACGGTGTACCGCTTGATGTCGCTCAGATACAGCAGCTGGCTGAAAAAGTCGTTCCACGTCCAGATGAACGTGAAGATGGCGGCCGTGGCGAGCGCCGGCAACGTCAGCGGGAGAATCAGATGAACGTACATTTTGGCCGGTCCGCAGCCGTCGATTTTCGCCGCCTGATCCAGTTCCTGCGGCAGCGAGCGGATAAACTGGACGATCAGGAAGATGAAAAACGCCTCGACTCCGAAAAACTTCGGCACCGTCAGCGGCAAGTACGTATTGATCCAGCCAAGCCAGTTGAACATGATGTACTGCGGAATGACGACGACGTGAAACGGCAGCATCATCGTCAGCAGCATCACGGCAAACCACATCTTTTTCAAGGCGAACTGCAGTCTCCCGAAAGCGTACGCCGCCATGGAGCAGGAGATGAGCGTGCCCGCAATGTTCAGCGCCACCAGCAGGAACGTGTTCAGGAAAAACCGGCCGAACGTGTTGCCCGAAAGTCCTCTCCAGCCTATTCGATAGTTCTCGAGCGTGAAGGCTTGGGGAATGAGGGACGTATTCGCGAAAATTTGGGTGTTCGGCTTGAACGAGCTCGCCAGCATCCACAGCAGCGGATAAACCATGATCAGGCATCCGGCGACAATGAGCAGGTGAAGCAGCAAGCGCTGCGGTCTGATCGAAGCCAAGCGGCGGTCACCTCCTTTATTCTTGGTAGAACACCCACTTGCGGGAGGACAGGAACAAGAGCGACGTCACGAACGCGATGACGACCAGCAGCACCCAGGCCATGGCGGAAGCGTAGCCCATCGAGAATTGGGTGAAGCCTTTCTGATACAGGTACAGCGTGTAAAACAGCGTCGAGTTCAGCGGTCCCCCGCTTCCTCCGCTGACGACGTAGGCCGGCGTAAACGCCTGGAAGGCATGAATGACCTGCATGATCAGATTGAAAAAGACGATCGGCGTCAGCAGCGGAAACGTCACGCTCCGGAACTGCCGCCATTTGCCGGCCCCGTCGATGCGGGCCGATTCGTACAGATCCGTCGGAATCTGCTTGAGTCCGGCGAGAAAGATGACCATCGACGATCCGAACTGCCAGATGGTCAGGACGATGAGCGTATAGATCGCGGTGCTCGGCGTTGCGATCCAGTTCTTCCCCGGAATGCCGAAAACCTGCAGGAAGCTGTTGACCAGGCCGTCGCCTCCGAACAACTGGCGCCACAGCAGCCCGATCGCCACGCTGCCGCCGAACAGGGAAGGTACGTAATAGACGGCCCGGTAAAAGCGCAGTCCCCGGATGCCGCGATTGAGCATCAGCGCGATGGCAAGGGCGAACGACAGCGACAGCGGGACGCCGATCAGGACGTACTTCAAGGTGACCGCAACGCTGGCCCAATATTTGCGATCGTGAAACATTTCCGTGAAATTGAGCAGACCGACCCATTTCGGCGCGGTCAGCAAGTCGAATTGCGTGAAGGACAAGTAGAGCGAGAATCCCATCGGAAAAGCGGTCAGGCAGATCAGACCGATCAGCCACGGCGCCAGAAATAGATAGCCGGCCCCGTTGTTTTTCCAGAACTGCCGGATGGCTCGCATGCGTTTCACCCCCTAGCGTGCGGCCGGGCGGAAGCGGCCAAGGATTCCGCCCGGCTGGCACCTGCGTTGCCGTTCGCCTTCGCCGCTTCGCTGCGCGCGGATTTACGACTTGTTCAAAATTTCCGTCGCCTTGTCGACGAATTGCTGCGCGGCCTCTTCCGGCGTAAGCTGTCCGAAGGAGAGCGCTTCCGCGGTGTCCATCAGCAGCGTCCGGACTTCGCCCTGGCCTTTCGGCGGCATCGGGAGCTGTCCGGCGGTCTTCAGGCTCGTTTCGATCGCCGTCAGCGTCCGCTGTTCCGCGGGGCTGAGGAGCGGCTTGATCGCTTCGTTGCCTTTGGTGGACCCCAGCGCGCCCTGTTCCAGCTTGAACGTTTTCTGCGCTTCTTCATTGTTGACGAAGAAATTGATGAAGTCGGCCGCTTCCTTCGGATGCTTGGACGTTTTGGAGATGGAGAGATACGCGCCTTCGACGAACTCGCCTTCCTTGCCGTTCGGGTCGCTCGGCCTGCGCAGCGGCATGACGTCCCCGTCGGTGATGTAGTTCTGGTACAGCGGAATCTGGTTGAACGGGAACGTGGCCAGCATGACTTTCCCTTTGACGAACAGCCCCTGGTCGAGAGACACATTGGCGTATTGCGCGCCCGTCGCCGCGTCGGGGACGGCCTTCTCCTTGCGGAGCTTATCCCAGATGGAGAACCAGGCGGCCACGTCGTCCTTGGTCACGCCCAGCTTGCCGTCGGCGGTGAACAGATCCTTGCCCCGCTGCCGGGCGAAAACCTGCAGGCCGGTAATGTCGTTGGCGCCGTCGACAGTCGCCCAGCGCTTCGGGTCGTCGCTGGCGTTGATCGCCTTTTGAATTTCCGAGACTTTGGCGTAGAAATCGTCCCACGTCCAGTTGAAATCCGGCGGCTTGACGCCGAGCTTCTCCAGCGCTCCCGAATTGTAGGCCCAACCCGTCATCGTCACGCCCTGGGCCACCATCAGCGTCTTGCCGTCGACTTTGCCGGCTTCCTTGACGGAGTCCGGGAACTGGCTCAAGTCGATCGTGCCGTCCTGCACGTACGGTTCAAGGTCGAGCAGCGCCCCGCGCTTGGCGTAGTCCGCCGCGTAGGTCGCGTGCATGCCGATGACGTCGGGCGCGCTGCCGCCGGCGGTCTGCGTCGCCAACTTATCCCAGTAATCGTTCCAGCTGCCAAACTGACGCTCGATCTTCACGCCTGGATGCGCTTTCTCATACATGTCGGCAATGGCGTTGTATTTCTCGTGCCGCTTCGCGTCGCCCCACCAGGCGAAAGAGATGGTGACGTTCTTGGTACCGCCCGACGCCTCAGCCGATCCGGAACTGCCCGGACTGGCGGAGCTGCCGGAGTTGCCGCTTCCGCCGCCGCAGGCGGCGAGGCTGAAAGCCAGCGCGACGGTGCATGCCACCGCTAAGAACGCTTTCATTTTTCTCATGCAATACCCCTCCGTTTATTTGATTCGCCCATTGGCGGGAAACCCGGCCTCTCTCCCGATGCCGCCTCGCGAACGCCTCGCCCTGTCGCCCTGGCGTGGAATTCGCCGGACGCGCGGCACCGCGCGGATTGCCGCAGAACATAAGGCGCCTCGCCCGACGCTACGGTAAATGGATGGGCGGGAGCGTCGGCCGGACTTGTAGGGCCATTATAGTTAGGAGACTTTTTTCATGTCGATGAGATTTTGCGTTGAATCTCATGAGATTTTTTACATGCGTCGTTCAAAATGACCGAATTCGCCTTGAATTCAAGGCTTTTCGGGATTGTTTGACATGCATGCTCCGTCGGCGGGCTTCTTGTAATCGCTTCCCTCCTTGTGTTAGAATCCAGTTGAACGGTTTAGTAAACCGTTACACTTAATCCGAAAGGCCGCGGTGTATCGTTTTAGGGTAACGATTTCAGTAAGCGTTTGCGAAAGCTTCTGCGGCAACGGCTTTAGGGACAAGGGGGTGCCGCTTGTGACGACGATATCGGATATCGCCCGGACGGCCGGCGTATCGAAAACGACGGTTTCCCGCGTTCTGAACGGCAACTTATCCCAGGTGTCCCCGGAAACCCGGGAGCGGGTGCAGGCGGTCATCGACCGGCTGGGCTACACGCCGAACGCGCTGGCCAAAGGTTTGAAGTCGTCGCGGACGGGGGTGATCGGCATCGTGCTGTCGGACCTGCAGAACCCGTTCTGGACCGCCGTCCTGGACGGCATCGAGCGCGCCTGCCGCTCTTTCGGCTTCAGCATTATGATCTGCAACGCGTGCAAAGATCCGCAGCTGGAAGAAGAGCACATCCGTGGGCTGCGCGACCGGCGGGTCGACGGCATCATCATCAATCCGACCGCCAGAAACAGCGCGCAGATGAAGGCTCTGGTCAAGGCCGGCTTCCCCGTGGTGGCGCTGAACCGCAAAATGCCGGATCTGGCCGTGGAGACGGTGTCCGTCGACAACGTCCGGGGCGCCTATTTGGCGACCGAGCATCTGATCCGGCTGGGAAGAAGAAGGATCGCCCTGGTCATCTACACGCCGGACGGGATCAGCACGCGCCTGGAGCGAATGGAGGGCTATCTCATGGCGCTGAACCGCTGCGGCCTGGAAGTCGACGACTCGCTGATCCACATCGTCGAGGACCGGAAAGACGTCGCCCGCGCGCTGGTCAAACGGATCCTGCAAGACGCCCGCAGCCGGCCGGACGCGATTTTCTCCACGAACAACCTGATGAGCCTGGAAATTTTGGAGGCGATCCGCGAATCGAACGTGCAAGTTCCCCGGCAGCTTTCGCTGGTCGGCTACGACGAGACGGCCTGGTCCGCGCTGATCGATCCGCCGATGACGGTGGTCAAGCAGCCGGCTTATGAAATGGGAGAACAGGCCGCCGCCCATTTGATCCGGCAGATCCGGTCCGGCAAGCCGCCCGCGGAGGTCCAAACCCATTACCTCGAGCCGGTTCTGATCGTCCGAGGGTCCTGCGGCGCCGGCCCGGCGGCCCGGACGGGATAAGGAGACCGGATCAAACGATGCGATTTTAAAGGTAGACGGCTTGTGTGCGGGCTGCATTGGATTTTGTACAGTGAAAAAGAGGAGGCGTACGGCTGGCCAACCGTTCGCTGGAAAATGTGCAACGAAACTATAAAGCGAGGCCGACGCCTGGAAAGGCGAGGATGCGGGCCCTTTTGATTGGACGAAATCGACGAAATCCAATCGGAAGAGGACAAGGAGGCCGTATTCCCGCAATTTCGCTGCATATCATCCAATCGCAGCCCGCCCCTCCCCGTTCTTCGCCAACATAAGGAGTGAAGCGCCTATGAAACCGAAAGTTTACGTGACGAGAAAAATCGACGACGAGATCGTGGCCAGGCTGGAAGCCGCGGCCGACGTCGCCATGTGGCCGGAAGCCGATGTTCCGGTGCCGCGGGAGGTGCTGGAACGGGAAATCCGCGACGCGGACGGCCTTTACTGCCTGCTTACGGATACGATCGACGAAGCGCTGATGGCCAAGGCCGAACGGCTTCGCATCATTGCCAACATGGCCGTCGGCTACAACAATATCGACGTCGCGGCCGCTACGTCGAGAGGCATCCAGGTGACCAACACCCCCGGGGTGCTGACGGAGACGACCGCCGACCTCACGTTCGCGCTTCTGATGGCGACGGCCCGGCGCATCGTGGAAGCTTCCGACTATCTTCGCCGAGGGGATTGGGTCACCTGGTCGCCCATGCTGCTCACCGGCCAGGACGTGTACGGGGCCACGCTGGGCATTATCGGCCTGGGGCGCATTGGAGAAGCGCTCGCCCGAAGAGCCAAGGCGTTCGACATGAAGGTGCTCTACTGCAACCGGACGCGCAAGCCGCAGGCCGAAGAGCGGTTCGGGCTGACGTATGCGGACAAGGACGACCTGCTGCGGCAATCCGATTTCGTCTGCGTCCTGGTGCCCTATACGCCGGACACGCGCGGCCTGATCGGGGAGCGGGAGCTGGCGCTGATGAAGCCGACCTCCGTCCTGATCAATACGTCGCGCGGCGGCATCGTTGACGAATCGGCGCTTTACCGGGCGCTGAAGTCCGGCGCGATCTGGGCCGCGGGGCTGGACGTCTTCGAACGGGAGCCGATCGGCGCCGATCACCCGCTGCTGACCCTGCCGAACGTCGTCGCGCTTCCCCACATCGGCAGCGCCAGCGTTCGGACGCGCATGCGCATGGGACATATGGCGGCCGACAATTTGCTTCAGGCGCTGGCCGGAGGCACGCCTCCGAACCTGGTGAACGTTCCCGGTTGACCTCGCTGACGCCGCCTTCGTCCCGAATCGCGCTTCTTTCGCCACAAAAAGAATAAAGAGGGTGTTTGTACATGTTGGAGACTGCCGGCCCTGCCAGCCCTGTCAGTCAATCCGTTGCATCCGACAAACACGTCGCCTTGTTTATCGACCCCTCTAACGAGTACGATCTCGGAGTGTTGAATGGAATTAGGCAATACGCCCGGGAGCATCCCGGCTGGAGCGTCTGCATCAGCCCTTTGCGGCCGAATCCGGACCTGTCCTGGCTCGCACGCTGGAAGGGAAGCGGGATCGTGGCGCGGATCGACAGCGAACCGCTGGCCAAAGCCGTCGCGCGGCTGAATCTGCCGACCGTCGCCCTGAACGCCGCCGAAGAGGTTCCCGCTCTTCCCTTTCTGGCCACCCGGGAGATGCTCGCCGCCCACATGGGCGCCGATTATTTGCTGAAGCGGAACATTCGGTCGTTCGCCGCCTTCGGAGAGACCCGGCGCGGCGTAAGCGACCATTTTCGGGCCTGCGCCGCCGACCGGGACTGCCCTTGCGGCTCCTTTTCGCCGGCGGGCGCCGGGAAGTCCGAGATCGAGAAAAAAATGCGCATCGTGCGCTGGCTCGACGAACTCCCCAAGCCGGTCGGCATTCTCGCCTGCTCGCACGAAGCGCTGTTGATGGAAGCCTGTCAGTTGGGCGGATACCGGATTCCGGCGGATGTCGCCGTCATCGGTTTTGCGCAGGGCGATCTGCTCTGCGAATGGATCGACCCGCAGATGTCGGCCGTGATCGCGAGTCCCGCAAGCACCGGATATTGCGCTGCGGCGCTGCTCGACGCCATGATGTCCGAACGGCCGGAAGAGACCGCAGTCGCCGAATCCGCCGCCGACGAGGACAAATTGATCCGCGAAGCCCTCGACTTCATTCACGCCCACGCCTGCAGCGGCATTACCGTCATGGATCTGCTGGAGCGCATTCCGCTGTCGCGCCGGATGCTCGAGCACCGTTTCCGGAAAGTGCTCGGCCGAACGCCGCACGAGGAGATTATGGCCACCCGGCTGAAGCGCGTGAAGCAGCTTCTGGCGGAGACGGACCTGACCTTGATCGCGATTGCCGAGCGCTCGGGATTCAAGCATACCGAATATTTAAGCGTCGCCTTCAAGCGGGAGGTCGGCCTCTCGCCCAGCGGATACCGCAAGCTGCACCGCCTGAAGAAGCAAGCCGCGGAACGCGAGCTGCTGCAGGCTCAGGCCCGCGGCTGACGGGGCTGCCGGCAAGCGCGGGTTACGTGCCGCTCCTTCCGGTACGGCCCGGCGGCCAGCCGGCCGGCATCCGTGTCCGCCACGTGCGGATCAGCCCCGCCGCCAGCAGCAGCGCCAGCCCCCAGATCAGCCAGCGCGCAGGCGCCGACAGCGCCTGCCGAAAATACGCCGGCCGATAGTCGAGGAAATCGGTGTAAACGCCGTAGATGCCCAGGTCGACCAGCCAGGACAGCACGATGGGGTAATTGACCGTATGCACGTACGTTTTCACGCCCAGCCCGCTCAGCAGGCCGACCAGCCTCGGATCGAACAGGGCGCGCCTCAACGGCATCGCCACCGTCCGGATCCCCTGCTCCCGAACGAACCGGACGATTTCCGAGTCCGGGTCGTCGGACAGATACAAGGAGTAGAGCTTATTGGGAAAAGGGTAGATGTCCATAACCGCGTCGTACATTTCCGGCGTGTAAATTTCCGGGATGATCCGGTTCAGGATGGAAGGATCGACGGCGGCGGCCGCGCTGCGGATATTCTCGAACTGCTTGCGAACGAGCGCCAGATCCGTTTCCTTCGTATCGGTCACCAGGTACATGTCGGGATAGTCGTGCATCAACCGGGCGATGTCGCGGAAAGAGAGCGGCGTGTACGCGTCGTCGACGGCGGTCCGCTTGAACGCGCGGATCGTCATGGCCGTCCCGCCCTCCCAGTCGTGCAGCGCCGCAAGCTTCCCGTCCGCGGTCAGCAGCAGGTCGACTTCAAACACGCGATATCCTTTGAGATAATTTTCCACGAAAGCGTCGTACGAATTCGTATACCGCTTGTGGTCGATTCCGCCCATGGCGTGGGCGATCATCCGATAGGACGTCCAGTCCTCGCCGGAAGAAGCCGCCTGGGCAGAAGAAGACTCCGCCAGAGAAAGGCCGACGGCCAGCGCCGCCAACAGACAGCCTATCCATCGTCTCATCGCCCTTCGCTCCTTTTCCCGCCGTCCGCCGGCATTCAATCCTGCTTTTTTTGCCGAATGGCTTCCGATACAGTATACCCCATTTAGCTTAAAACACCGTTAAAATCGCGACTGTTCCGCGCGGTCCAGCAGCGGCTTCAAAATGTCGCCGATATAGCGTCCCAGCTTGACCCCGATCTCCGCCCGCATGACGTCGCGCACGATGCCGAACCGTTCTTCGTAGCCCCGGCAGGTGTAGCGGTAATAGAGGATCATGTCGGCTTGCTCGTCGCTCTCCACCTTGATATTCCGCCGGGCCAGCTCCCGTCTCAGCGCGTACAGATCGCGGCGGATGCGGCTGTGTAGCGCCTGTGCGACCCGTACGAACAGCCTCTGGAGGACGCCGGTCGAATTCTGCGCCTCCTCCATCCCTCTCTGCACCATCGTCAGCAGATGGGGAAGCAGCACGGAATCGCGAATCATCCGCAGTTCTTCCTCGCTCGGAACGCCGGACGCAGGGCGCCTGCCGCGCTCCTGGTACTGCTCGTGATGCTCCGGCAGCAGCATTTTCGACTTCCAGCGCTCGTTGCCTTCCAGCTTGCTCATTTGTAATGCCCTCCGATTTTGGCGGCCCGCTCCCGGGCTTGCCCGGATTGCAGCAGGGAAGACGCCCGCATGATCGACGCCGCGCCGAAACGGTTCTTGATCTCGTCCGAGGCCTTTTCGAGACGCCGCTGCTTCTCCCGGTCCTCGAACAGCGTGAGCTGGCGGACGGAATCGCCCGTCAGCTGCCCGAGCGCCACGCTTAATTTGCGCACGGGCAGCCCGTTCCAATGCTTCGCGAACAGTTCCCGGGCAGCCTTCGCCACTTCGACGGTGAGATTGCTCGGTTCCGGCAGCGTCGTCTGCCGATGAAATCCGGTCGGCCGGTCGAAGTCCGCCCCTTGGCAGCCGACGAACACCGTCCGCCCCATCCGCCCCTGCAAGCGGCAGCGCCGGCATACCTCTTCCGCCAGTTCCAAGAGCACCACCTCGATGTCTTCGAGGCGCCCGTAATCCGTCGGCAGCGTCATCCCGTGCCCGATCGCCTTCTGCTCCGTCCGGGTCGCCGCAACGACCGGGCTCGGATCTTCCCCCCGGGCCGTCTGCCAGAACAGCTCCGCCATAATGTCGCTGTTGCGCCCCATCCGGCGCTTCATGCGGCGCTTCAGCTCACCGAGCGGCAGCCGCGCGATATCCCCGATCGTCAGCAAGCCCATCCGCTGAAAATGCGCCGTCATGCGGGAAGCGACGCCATACATGCGATGGACCGGCTGCGGCCACAAATAGTCCGCGATGTCCCGCTTCGGCAGCGTGAACACGCCGCTGTCGTTCTTCTTGGCCCAGATGTCGCAAGCCATCTTGGCGAGAATTTTCGTCGAGCTGATGCCGATCCGGACCCGGACGCCGGTGCTGGTCATCACCTTGTCCTGAATCCGGCGCGCAATCCGCTCCGGAGAGCCGAAATACGCCAGCGACCCCGTCACGTCCAGAAACTGCTCGTCGATGCTGAACGGCTCCACCAGATCGGTGAACGATTCGAAAATTTCCGTCAGAAGCAAGGAAACCGTAATATACGTTTGCATCCGCGGGCGAATGACGACGAGATCGGGACACTTGGCCAACGCTTCCCCGAGCCTTTCGGCCGTCGTGACGCCGCGGGCTTTGGCCAGCGGGCAGGCGGCCAGAATGATGCCGGAACGCCGCGCCGGATCTCCCGCCACCGCCACCGGACGGTCCTTGTATGCCGGGTGCGCGGCTTTCTCGACCGAGGCGTAGAAGGATTGGCAGTCGACCAGCATCACGACCCGGTTCTTACCCTCCACAGCCGGTCACCGTCCGGGCCATTGTCCGCCTCATGCCGGGGACGTTGAACATCCTGCATACCTCCCAAGCGTGCCCATTATAATACGAACTAATGTTCGCCTTCAATCTTTAAAATATTCCTGTTTTGCTAATTCAGTTCCCGACATTTTGATAAATAATATTTTTTTATATATAAAAATTAATTACTTTTATTTATCGATATAATCTCTTACAATGGTGTCAAAACGACGAAAAGATCATTACGGACACGACGTTCCGCGACGGGCAGCAAGCCCGCGTTCCCTACACCGTCGGGCAGATTGCGGATTTGTTCGACCTGCTTCATCGTTTGTCGGGTCCGAGAGGCATCATTCGCCAAACGGAATTTTTTCTTTACAGCGAGAAGGACCGGGAGGCGGTTCGCGTCTGTCAGGAAAAGGGCTATCCGTTTCCGGAAATTACGGCGTGGATTCGGGCGGTGGAAAAAGATTTCGAGCTCGTCAAAAAGATGGGCATTCGCGAAACGGGCATTCTCACTTCCTGCTCGGACTACCCTATTCATCTGAAGCTCGGCATGAACCGCAAGCAGGCGATGGAGCAATACCTGTCCGTGGTGAAGGCGGCGCTGGACGCCGGCATTCGGCCAGATGCCATTTCGAAGATATCACCCGAGCCGATCTGTACGGCTTCGTCATCCCGTTCGCTCAGGCGCTGGTCCGCTTGTCCGAAGAAAGCGGGATTCCCATTAAGGTGCGCCTGTGCGATACGATGGGGTACGGCCAAGCTGCTGAACCGGCCGCTGGGCGTCCTGGTCACCGACAAGGCGGGAACGGCGGGCGTCGCCCACTGGGTCAACCGCCAGTTGGGCCTGACCGGCCCGGGCGCCATCGACAAGCGGCATCCCGGCGTTCAGGAGATGTACGCCTGGGTGCTGAAGCAATATGAGGACGGCCGGACGACGAGCTTGTCGGACGAAGAACTGCTTGAAGCCGCCCGCCGCCACCTGCCCGCTTGGTTCGAAGCCGATCGCTAAACGGAAAACCCCGGGCTAATCTACCCGGGGCTGCTTTGGATGCTGCTTGTATTCCCATGCGTGGATTACTCTCAGTTCCTCCGGCCGGACCGAATCCCACGCGATAAAATGCTGATCCGCCAGAACCCGCAAAGATTGGCGAATTTGCCCCTCCGTCAGCTGCGTCATCCGCCGCAATTCAGCGATGGACGGCGGCCGTCGATGCATCCCGCTGAAGTTGTGCAGAATGCGGAGAAGTTTCCGCGACCGGTCATCCAACATGCCGGTTCACCGGCCGCACGGCCAGAATGCGCCCGGCGTCAAAAACCCGCGGCGCCCGCTTGTCGAGATCGTATGCCCGCACGCGGCCATTGGAAATGGCATGGACGACAATCCGCCGCTGCGTGATGTTGCCGGAACGGTCCTGGTAAATGATTGAAACCGGGCGTCCAATGTACTTCTCGGGCATGGGGCTTGCCTCCCAATCGAACATTTGTTTGCATTCCAATTATACAAGGGAATACATGTTCGATTCAAGGCCGGGAAGTGGTCTTGGTAAAATGTACTTCTGTTCCTTGTCCACTTATCCATGTCCATGTTCAGTCCTGTTCATAACATAACAGTACGATATTAAATGGAAAAAGGGTTGAATAAATGACAATACAGCGATTTGCACCGGTCTTAAGTACCGCCGCCAACGTTTTTACACGAGATAACCGCGCCGCAGCTGTCCAAGCCGCACTGTTAAACCAAGCCGCACAGACCGCAGAATATAGCAATATTTTGGGCATTTGGCCTCAAATCCGGTCCTATGAAAATGACCCTACAGAAATTGCCATTCCGTTTGTGTGGGGTCCGACGAATTTCAATAGCGGCCTTAGGCTCGGGTTTGCCGCCATCGTGAACGCTGGTGCAAGCTTGCCGGCAGGCAACTATGCTTATTCTTTAGGAACAATCGCCGATAATGCCCACCGTGCTTTTCTGGAGTTGTATACTGTTTCCGACACGACAATTACATTGGTGCAAACGATATTCTCCAATTTCATCGCCGGAAGCCTGGATCCCAATATCCCTCAATCGCCGCCCTTTAACTGGCAATTCCTGCGGTCTTCATCGGGTACGTTCACAACCACAACCGCCGGAATATTGGTTTTGTCGTACGAGGTACAGAACTACAATACGACCCCTGGTCTCCCGGACACGGATAACCCTGCAATGCTGTCATTCGGATTTCAGCTGTTTAGGGACTTGAATCCTTAAGCCAAAAAAGAGCAAGTATAGTGGCACAAGAAGTCAAGACAGTTTTTTAAAATTTTTAAGGTGTGAAATCCTTCACGAATTGCATTCATGATGTACGTCTGGAGGGGGAGATCCCCCACCGAGAACTGGAAAATGTACTGTGT